>OFDD01000005.1_pt1 | contig 95540 bp, 92 predicted proteins | sample 1520451 | NCBI WGS metagenome assembly OFDD01 (sample SAMEA3696446, study PRJEB22514) | metagenome | biome: water; feature: marine; material: hydrothermal vent | place: Pacific Ocean | collected 2014-08-12 | depth 1521 m
TTTGATGTGAAGATGCCATATGCTCATGTTGTGTTGAATATTGCCCCTTATGCAGGGACAGGGAAAAGGTTTCAAAAGAAATCAATTAAATTAGTACTTAAAAGGTGTGCGATATATATCGTACCCTTCTTTTATAGACTATAAACATTATAATAAATATGGAGTTTTTATGAAAAAAATCACATCACTAACTTTAGCATTTTCATTTCTTGTAATGACCTATACAGGTATCATGCTTTTTATATGCCCGCATGGAAGAGTCGCTTACTGGTCTGACTGGCATTTTTTGGGATTGACAAAAAACCAGTATGGGGATCTCCATACCACTTCTATGCTTGTCTTTATATTTTTCGGCACACTCCATATTTATTATAATTGGAAACCTATTCTCAGTTACCTGAAAAACCAACAAAGAAAGATCTCTTTTACAAAAAGAGAGTTTCTTGTCGCATTAAGTATCAATCTCGTATTCATAGCAGGAACCATTACAGCGGTTCAACCTTTCAAAGCTTTTTTGTCATTTGAAGAAGATATCAAAGAAAGTTGGACAAGAACATACGGGGAACCTCCTTATGGCCATGCAGAAGAAACAAAATTTAAAGTATTTTGTCAAAAAATGGGTATCAATATTACCAAAGCAAAAGAAATTTTACAAAAAAAGCATATTGTGTTTAACGAGAATGAACCACTTAAAATAATTGCTAAAAATAACCATATCACCCCAAATGATATCTATACGCTCATTAAAACAGAAGAAGAAAAACCTAACAGTTCTATCCCTTCAAGACTGGGGAGAAGAACACTCCAAGAATTAAACAGTATGCATAAAATAGATATGCAGAAGGCGATACAACTATTAAAAATAAAAGGTATTCACAATATTACTCCCCAGAGTAAAATAAAAAATATTGCTGATGAATTGGATAAAACTCCTATTGAACTTTATCAATCTTTAAGAAAAGAGAAGTAAGATTTCATCTTTATAAATTCAAAAAGGAATATTTCATAATGAAACATCTTCTGTATGCAATACTGGCTTCTTTCTCTATTATAACTGCAAGTATGGGTGATAATTCATTTCTTAATCTAGAATATCAAAACTTTCATTTTAATAATTCATTACAAAAAGACAAAGGGCAACGGTATATTACACATTTTGGTTATAAAAATTCCAACAATTTTTATGAAGCAGCATACTCAAAAACCCATACAAAAACCTTTCAACCTCCAATGAGTGAGGATTTGAATGTAGATAAATACTATCTAAAGTACACAAGAAACATAGATACACAACAGTTTATAGGTATCAGTTACGCTACTATTGCAGATAATCTGACAAAGGAAACGGATGGTGGACATATTTATGGTTTCTTTTATCATTATCATATGATAAAGTTTTACCAATATATCAGTGACTATAAACACTTCAACGTCTATCAAACAGATATGGCATATACCTTAAAACATCAGTTTAACAGTATCAAATTCACGTCTACTTTGATGGGAAAATATATCCATTTACAAAATAGGGAAAGCAACAAATATTCATCAAAAGCAAATGCAGACTATTTCAGTCCGGGAATTATTTTAAAAGCCAAATATGGTAGTTATCATACCGGTGCAGGAGCATATTTTGGAAAACGTATTTTTGCAGTTATGAACAATGGATTCAGCGTACAAAATCGTGCAATGGAATTTGACAGGACATATATGATTACCGCAGGAAAGCATCTAGGAAAGTTCAATGTGACACTAAAATACCTCTATATGCGTGCTACAGAAGTACCAATAGAAAATAAAAATGTCACTGTAAATAATCTGATACTGGGAATAAGGTATCATTTCTAAAATATAACATTAAATAAAATCATATTTCTTAAAGGAGTTTAGTTACTATGGATAAAATACACTTGATATTGAGGGGGGTGCTAACTATTGCCATAAGCAGTCATATACTTTATGCAAAGGCTTCTTCTCTAACAAAAGCTGAACAGTTGGTAGCAAGTAAAAAAAAGTCCGATATGACTTACAAGCAGATGATGCAACGGATGGGAGAATCCTATAAAATGATACAGACAGGTGTCATCAACCAAAATAAGGAACTTGTTCGTTTAGGTGCGTCATTGATAGAAAACCACCCCGCTCCAAAAGAAAAACCTTGGAGTATTGTAAAACAAAAAGATACAACTGCGTTTAAACAAACCCTTCTCGCTTATGACAAGTTGCTTCACCAAAGTGCAGAAAATATAGAAAATAATTTAAAGAGTGAAAAAAGTGATTGGACTTCTATCAATAAAAAGGTTTTTGAATTGTCAAATCATTGTATCAGTTGTCATGCAGTTTGGAAAAATAATTTAAAGTAAAAATTTTTATACTTAGTCCCCCTCCTCTTCTTAAAAACGAAGAGGAAGGAGAGTTTATATTAATGTGTATCTGAAACCTCAGATACACCAAACAACATATCCAGAACTTTATATGCAGCTAAAACTACACCCAAGGAACCTACAACTACAAGTATTTCTGAGAAATGAGGATTGAAGAAAATAAACTCTTTTGCCACTTCATATTCTCCATATTTTTCAAAACCTGTACCAAATCTATTACTCATAGGATACGCATTACCACCATAGACAAAAACATATCTACCCAAATATGTCCCTATCACTACCGATATGGCTCCAAGTGTAACCCATAATAAATTTGAATGTTTTTTGAATTTGAGAAGGAAAGGTAACCCCACCGCCAAAAACAGATATAAATAGAAGTAGAATTTAAATTCCCCAAAAAGAATGATCGCTCCCCAGTCTTTATCGATAAAAAGATATGCGATTGCTTCGTAGATAGCCAAAACTGCCATCGCATACAAAATACTGACCCGTAAAAAATGAATTAAATGACTATAATCCTCTTTTAATTTATCTTTATATACAAAAGTGGAAAATAGGATCATGATCGCAATCGCTGCTACAAATGCTGAAACAATAAAATAAAGTGTCAACATAGGATACGTTGTCCACAAATGTCTAGCCGTATTCATATCAAATAATTTTGCCTGAATATAATATTCAATAAGATCAATAACGATACTTAATAATAAAATTACAAAAGCTATCTTTTTTGTCCATGTCTGATTTTTTGTGATCAATAGATAAATTTCAAATATTACAAAAGGAATATATACTGCATACAGGGGCAGCATTAACCACATACCTGCACCTAAATTCGGTGTCAAGAACATCCAATGCATATGCAATACATTCAGATCTACTGCTATAGTAAAGAGCCCACCAAAAACCATTGCCAAGCCAAATGTCATAAAACCGGCTGCTGTTTTTTTAATAATATCAATATTAAAAAGCTCAGCCAAAGCAACAAAAAAGATAATGGCACTTCCGCTATAGATCATATACATATAATTTACAATATAAAGTGTCCAGGGTTGTTCCCTCTTTACCTCTCCACCTGCACCGAATATTGCTTCTTTCATCGCTTCAGCTATTTCTTTACTTCCGGGATTAAGCCCGGCATCATGTGCATCTGCTGCAAGTAAAAAGTATCTTTCACTAAAAACTTCATAGATACCAAAAAATCCTATAGCTAGAAAAACATAAGCCATAAGCATCGTTTTGTTAAAAAGTAACTCTTTAATTGAAACCTTATTGATTTCAAGACCTCCAACTAGATATTTTTCCATTGTGAACTCCTTTTTGCTTTTGCTTTTTCAATAAGTGGCTTAAATGTATCCCAAGTATAGAGTGTTGTATGATGTGCAATTGAGTTTTCCGCAAAATGATCATCATTTTCAGGGAAAAGGTAAAGTAACTTGGGAACAGTACCTTCTGCTTCTTTAAGCACGAAGAATTTACGGGTTTTTAACAGTTGCACCAACTCTCCGTTTTCATCATCCAAATCACCAAACAGTCGTACTTTTGTTGGACATGTCGCTTGACATGCTGTGGTTGTTTTCCCTTGTGATATACGTGTGTCGTAGCAAAAAGTACATTTATCTACTGCTACATGCTTATCATCTACAAATCTTGCATCATAAGGACAAGCTTCCATACACCCTTTACATAAGATACATTTATCTTTATCTGCCATTACCAGGCCACCCTCTGCAAAGTAACTGGCACCCGTAGGACAGACATCAACACAGGGTGCATCTTGACAGTGATTACACTGTGAAGGGTAGAAGTTGGAAAAAGGTTTTCCAAAAATACTTTTTTCTGTCATCCCTACCCATATTCTTTGCTTATCTGCCCCTAGTTGAACACCATTCTCTTCTTTACATGCAACTTCACATGCCTTACAATTTATACAGTTTTGATAATCTAATGCCATTGCGAAATTCATCTTATGCTCTCCTTACATCTACGATTGTTTCATGCATTGCTGCACTGCCAAAGACCGGCTCAATGATATCTTCTATAATTGCATTATCACTTGCACCATTACGATAGCCAAATGTCAATCCAGTACTTTCAGATCCGAACCCATGCACATAAAATACGACCCCTGGAATAATTTTATTAGTTGGATATGCTTTAATTTTAATTTTGCCGACTTTACTTTCCACTTCAACTATATCCCCATGGGAAATACCCTTCTTCTTCGCCTCTTCTTCATTTATCCAAAGATGGTTTTCTCGTATAAGATCTAGCAACATTACATTGTTTTGTGTTGCATTTTGTGTAAATTGTGCATGACGCCCAGTAATAAATTTAAATTTACCTTCAGGAGTTGTAACCAAATAATCATCTCTCCAAGTCGGCATAATATCAACACCTTTTTTCTTCATGAATGGTAATGTACATTCTACTTTGCCTGAAGCTGTCTTGAACTCTTTTTTCAGAGCAGCTATCTCTTTTTCATTTACACAAGTATCATGATATACATCTTCTGCTTCTTTACCTTTATTCACACTATAATATCTCTTATTTTCAGGGTAGTATTCATATTCATTTTCAGATATCTTTTTGAAATATTTATCCATATTTGGATAATAGACCCCCTTCTCTTTTAAGCTTTCATAGGCCTCTTTACCATGTTCACTAACGACTAAATGTTCATTGATCTCTTCTTGTGATTTACTAAAAGCATCTGTTAAGTCAAACCCATCTTCATAATAAACTTCTTTTTCACTTCTATCTTTGATCTCACTTTGTACATCTTCATCATATTTTTTAGTAATTTCAAAGAGAGGTTTAGAAAGTTTTTCTGTCAACCCTTTCATTATCTCGATCACTGGTTTAGACTCATAGAGTGGATCTATCACTTTATTTCTTAAAACAATAGAAGGCTGAGGACCTCCAAAAGATTTTACAGGGTCCTCTCTTTCCAAATAAGTACATTCAGGCAGGATTACATCGGACATCATAACCGTATCACTTGGCATAGTATCTATAGTAACAACCAAATCCATTTTTTCAAACATTTTTTTGGTTTTTGCACTGTTTGGTACACTTAGCATAGGATTTTGTTTATAGATGAACATTCCTCTGATTGGATAAGGTGTCCTATCTTCAACGATCATATTTCTAAATCCGATCCAGGTACCACTTGCACCGACTATAGCTGCTTCTTTTTTATCTATTCTTGATCCGGCATTAGCATACATCGGAGCATTTACTTCATGATTACCCAAAGGTACTTTTGTACCAAAGACAATACCTCCTTTAATATCGACGCCTCCACCTAGTGCACTAAAAATAGCCTGTGCCCGTCTAAGTTGAAAATCATGTTTACTCCAAGCTGTTCTTCTTCCCTGGTAATAGATAGCTCTAGGAGCTGCTGCCATAAAGTCTCTGGCAATTTTACGAATGGTATTGGCTTTTATACCGGTGATTTTTTCAGCCCATTCAGGCGTATAATTATTTTTTAGAATATGCTCTCTATATTCTTTAAAACCATTCATATTTTCTTTTACAAACTGTTTGTTATAAAGCACTTCATCAAGTACAACATAAGTAAGTGCTAAAACAAATGCCAGATCTGTTCCTACTTCTATAGAAAGCCATTCATCCGCTTGTGCTGCAGTATTGGTATATCTTGGGTCAACCACAATAAGTGTTGCCCCTCGTCCTCTGGTTCTTTTGAAAATATCCATGGTATCCGGTGTAACAATTGCTTCAGCTCTATTTGCCCCAGCCATTATGACATAATTGGCATTTTCCAAATCTGCCTGTCCATACCCACCAATAGTTAAAGCGTACCCGGAAATAACGGTTTGTAGACATATAGAAGCATGGTTTACAAAGTTGGCTGAACCAAACTTATCTGACATAAAAGCCTTATAGGTATGTTCAGCCATACCTTCGCCGGCACAATATGCTATTGTTGAACGGTTATCCTCTTCTTCTTCAAGAATTTGAACCAGACCTTTAAACTTGTCTGTACCATTTAAAATAGCTTCATAGGCTTCATCCCAAGTTACCCTCTTGAATTTTCCTTCTCCTTTTTTTCCTATTCTAACAAGAGGGTACTTCAGTCTATCCGGGTCATAAAGAGCATGAATACCAGCTACCCCTCTTGGGCAAAGCATATTTTTAGATTTAGGGAAATAGGGATTAGGGTCCAATTTTTTTACAATACCATCTTCTACTTTTGCTATTGCCGCACACTTATTCACACACATTTCACATAGTGTGGGAATTTCATAGCCTTTCTTTTTATTCTTGGATTTTTCATTATCGTCAGATAACAACGCTGTTGGCATTACGGTGGAGCCGCCTAAAATACTTAATGCAACACTACCCTGAAGAAACCTTCGTCTTGATACTTCTACATTCATGATTATTCCTTATTAAATTCATCAAATATAATTATGTATGATAGAGAAATCAAGATTATATATTCCTGAATGATTATTCATTCAGGAATATATAGAGAATCTTTTTTAACTTTTAATAATTATCTATATTGAAGTAAAAAATAGGGGATTATGTATTTATGTAAGGCTTGATTATTGCAAGTTTTAGAACTTGCAATAATATTTTGTTTTATTTATTAGTATATTTTTCATAAAGAAAGTTTGCCAATCCAGATATTTCTTCATCACTCATAGTACCTTTTAGCGATGGCATCAATCCAAACTTTTTAATCGCTTTTTTTCCATAAAGTGTTTTACGTTTATCAGGGTCTTGTATATACTCTTTAATAAATTCTTCAAACTTCTCTTTTGAGCCGGTTTTCTCTTTCAGTTTACTTACAAGATCGGCCACATATGGTGCTGGAGTAAGATAACTGTTTTCATATCCTCCATCATTTGTAACTCCAAGTACAGTAGCATGGCATTTAGAGCAGTACTTATTAAACAACTCCTCCTCATGACTTATCTTTTTCGGCACTTTTTTATATTCTTCTTTTTTAATCATTTTATTTTCACTATAACCATAAAGATAACTTGTTAATTCTGCCATCTCTTCATCACTCATAGTGCCTTTTAGCAATGGCATCAATCCAAACTTTTTAATCGCTTTTTTCCCATAAAGTGTTTTTCGTTTATCAGGATTTTGTATATACTCTTTGATAAATACTGCAAACTTCTCTTTTGAACCGGTTTTCTCTTTTAGTTTACTTACAAGATCGGCCACATATGGTGCTAGAGTAAGATAACTGTTTTCATATCCTCCATCATTCACAACTCCGAGTACATTAGCATGACATGCTGAGCAGTTTTTGTTAAATAACTCTTCCCCTGTTTGAGCAAACAGTGTTGATATTGCCAATGCTGTAAAAAATACAATATTTTTTATTTTCATGATACTTCTCCTTTTTATATCTGATATTTTAATTGTAGCAGAAAAGAACTGAATATTCATTCAAATAATAATTTTTTTATATGAATTGTAGTTTATTGTTTCAATATAATTAGGAACATACTTTTTTATTTTGCAGTACAAACAGAACAGACATCAAAAGTTTTAAAAACAAACTCTGCTATATTAATATCATCAAGACCTATCATCGCTTTTTGTGCAACTCCTAAAGACTCTTTTGTACCATTGCTTAAATTCCATTGGGTAGGTGTAATAATTTCATATAATTTTATTCTCCCCTCTTCTATTTCTGTTCTATGTATCAATGATCCGCGGGCTGCCTCTACAACACCTGCACCCTCAAAACTTAATTCTTTTATATGGCCATTAAATGTGCAGGAAGGTTCATCTATAGTAAGATTTTGTAAAAGTTTTTTACTATAGTTTAAAAGAAGTGCTACTTCATGCACACGAGCAAATACCCGTGTCAGCATAGAATCTTTATAACGTTTATGCAAACTTTTTACAATGGGTTCTTTAGCTACCATTGCACGAGCCAGAGGACCTACTTCATAAAATTTTTGCTTGTAACTTACAGCTTTAGCCTTTGTATCTTCCTGTAATGCTTCCTCCACATAAGATACATCTATATTGTTAAATACTGTTGTTACCATAGATTTACCGGGCTGAGATAAAATACCGTCCCCAAATACAATGAACCGATCATGGCTGTGTCCGATATTTGCCATTTCATTCATTCCCATTAGTTGGAGAACTCTACCAAAGTCTCCTCCAATTTCATATAATGAAGAGACCGAAGTGATACTTAAATACTTTTCTAAAGATAAGTTTATGGCCATCTGTTCAAAAAATCGAATAAATTCATCTACCAGGCTTTCAGCCTGCATCACATCAACATATGTAGGATCGCAGGTTACACCGCCTGGAACCGCATATGAAGAGTGTGGCCATTGTCCACCAAAAACAGCTAAAGCTTTTGTAATCGTAGAAGAAAGATATGAAGCCTTAAGTCCATAATTCTCACCACTCTTTTCATTTAATAATTTTTCTAATTCTGGCAATATACTCAAATAAAACCATTTTATATGATTTTGTATCAGTTCACAGGCAAGGGTAAATTCTCTTATATCTTTCGCTTTGTTGCTTAATTCCACTTTAATCCCTGCATTCTCATATCCATTTTCTAAAGCTCTTACAGCGGCTATAAGATGTGCATGGTTACAGATACCGCATACCCTAGGGGTAATAACCAAAGCATCACGTGCATCTTTACCAATAAGAATATTTTCTATTCCTCTATAAAAACCAAATTTGATTCTTACATCTTCAATTTTATTTTTATGAAATGTAAAGTCCAGCTCAGCTTCACCTTCTATCTTCTCGATCAGTTGCTTAATTATCATCTTTGATAATCCTCTCTTCAAGTCTTTTTATTTTAAAACTCTTCGCAATTCCCGTTGCTGTTAAATAGGCTCGCTTAGGTACGCCTAAAGGCATCATTGCAGGTATTCCCATATTGGTCTTTGTAGTAAAAAGTGCTGTTTTAGGAAAGCTTGGCTCCGTACATCCAAAACATGGTGTACCCACATTGGTTTTGGAACTAATATCATTCCAGAGTATCTTATTACAACTTCCTCTGGTGTAAGGACCTTGACACCCCTGCTCATAAAACAAACAGCCCTCTTTGAGCCCAAAACCTTTAGTATCGATTTTCCACTCAAAATACTCATTACGTACACACCCTGTATGCACTGTAATATTATAAAGCTCTTGGGGACGGTGCAACTCATCTATGGGAATAGTTTTGCCTTTTGCCAACATCAAGAGTACATAAGAGAGCCATTTGGGATGGATGGGACATCCTGGAAGTGAGATGAGCTTGGAAGCATAGGTTTTATAACGTTCTGTCTGCTTCTCTTCATCAAAACAAAATCCTGAAATATGCTCCGGATCATGTTGTTTGAAAATACCACCAAAAGTTGCACAAGTTCCAGCTGAAATGATATGCTTTGCCCTATTCGCATAAATTTCTATCAGATGTGAAACTTCTATCCCTTTTTTTAAAACTCCTTTTTCTTTAAAAGAACCCTCTAAAATAAGAATATCACATTTCAACTTACCAGAAATAAGATCCTCTATTTCATACTCAGTTTCAAGTAATGGATGATATAGCAAATCAAAATGAGAGAGTATAGAAAAAAGCTCCGGATGATTTAAAAAAGAGTGGGCATTTCCATTGCAGGTAATTGACTGTAGCCAAAGGAGTTTAGGTTTCATTATTCCTCTCTCCTTTTTACCAAAGCAAAGCTTCGGTAAAAATTCCTCTCACTGAAGCTTTCCTTTCGGCAAGAAAATAGCTTGGCATAGATCAAGCTCTTAAAGCATAGTAAATATTACGAGAGATATCATCTATATACTCATCAAGCTCTTTAGGAAGTATCTCTTCCCCCTGAAGAAAAACCATTCCCCCCAGGTAACCCATAAAAAGTCCAAAAGCAGAAAAGAAGTCCTGGTTACGCAACTCCCCTTTGCTGACACCATCATCAAAGAATATCATGATCTCAGTAATAAAACCGGAGACACAGGTCATTCCTTCACAGCCATCACTGAATACTTCTCTATGAGAAAGATAGACACGAAGAAAATATTCTATCATCTCCGGCTTCTCTTTTGCCATACCAAAATAAATTTCTACGATCTTTTTGATCTTCTCTTCAGAAGAGATATCCAGCATATTTACTGTACGTATCTCATCTCCCAAGACTTCTGAAGTATACTTAATGATCTCTTTTGCCAATATATCCTTGGATGAAAAATAGTTATACAAATTCCCAACACTCATTTGTAATTTTTTTGCAATATCCGGTATGGTTGTCTTATGAAAACCATTCGTAGAAAAAAGTTGTAAAGCAGCTTGAATGATAGACTCCCGTTTTAATGCTTTTTTATCTGTTTTTTTCAAAAAAATCCTTTTCCTTTGTTGATGTATTTTAACATAGTTTTCTACAATATTTTATTACTGTCAGTACTTATATATTTTATAACAAATAAAGAAGCAACTCCCTATCCATTGTAACCATCCCTCATCAGAAAAACCATAAAACCCGTGCCTTGAAAGTATCACATGATCCAATTGACCTATTTATTTCATGAAGAAAAAAAGAGAATCACCGTTTAAAGAGAGCTAGAAACTTTTGCCATAGAGAAACTTTAAAAGCCTTTTTTTTATAGACTTCAATGGTTTCTTGATGGACCTGTACAGCCTGAAGCTCCTTCTCCAAGGTCTCTTTGGCTTTTTTAAGATGTTTAGGCTCAAAGTTATTCTGCATCCAGAACCTTCTCTATCTCATGCATCGCATCTTCATTTTTAAGTCTAAACTTGATCTCAATACGTCTGGATGCATCTTTATCCTCTACCCCATCTACTCTAACAGCATCTAAATAAGCACGTCCTGAGGCTATCATAAGAGGTTTAATGTTATGTTCTCTTGCAAAGTCCAGGGTAAGCAGGAAGTTCATTACAGCAAATGCACGTTTTTGTGAAAGGTCTAAATTATAGAGGTAACCGCCATCACTGTCTGTATGTCCTTCTATGATGATCTTATCAAGATGTGGTTTGATCTTTGTATTGGTTACCAACGCACCGATGTACTCTTCAAACGCTTGTTTCAACTCCGCTTTAGCTTCTTCCTTAAGTACAGCACTCCCCTTGTCAAAGAGGATATTGGAAGCCAGTCTGAGAGAACCGCTCTGCTTGTCTATGGCTATCTTATCACCCAGCTCCTCTTTGAGTGCTGCAATCACTTTGAGCTTGATCCCTGTAAGTGATTTTATCTTGGCTTTTTGACTCTGAAGTTTTGCGATAAGTTCATCATACTTTGTCTTCTTCTCATCAAGGGCATTGAGTAGTTTTAAGAGTTTCTCATCTTTATGCCTGATGGTTTTATTGGCCTCAGTCAATTGATCTGAGAGGACGATCACCTCTCCTTTATAGTCATTGAGTGTTTTTTTCAGCAATGCGTTTCGTTTTTGCATCGTCGCATTGGTCTCATCAAGAAGATTTTGGACGATAACCACTTTTTTACTCAAGAGATCTTTTTGTGTATTTGCCTGAAGTAACATTTGCTTCAGTTTCTTTATCTCATCCTCTTTAAGTCTGAGTGTTTTTTTACTTTCACTGATATCTTTGTCTTTTGCAGCTATCAGCTTTTTCTTCTGTTCAAGATCTTTTTTACTTTGGGCAAGGTACTTGTTCTTCTCTCCTAAAAGTGCTTTGCTTTTAGCCAATGTAGCACTAAGGTCATCAAGTTTAGTCTCTTTTGTTTTAAGTGTTTGAGAGATCAGGGAGAGACGGTCTTCTTTCTCATGCAGATCACTTTTAAGGATGATGGACTTAGAGATGATCGCCCCTATAAGCAAGATGAAGACAAAAAGCAATCCTGCCATCAAGTCTGCATATGATATCCAGAAGTTACTACCCGTATCGGTACTTTTTTTTCTAAACATAGGGTTACTTCTTATCCTCTTTTAGTGTTTCCATATTTTGGAGTATCATTTGGTTTTGCTCAGAGATGATACGTGCAAAAGTAGAGAGTTTTTCCACTATCTGTCCCACTTCAGAGTCTATCTTGTCGAAAGTATGTTCAACTGTTCCATCGAAGCGTTCCATTGATTTTTGAAGATTTTTAGCATTTGAGTTAAAGCCTTCTATATTCTCTTTTATGACAGATACCGCATTGACACTCTCTTGTCTGTTATGTACTTTATCCAAGGTTATACGCAATTCAGTAGCAGCATTTTGCATATGATCCGTAAGCTGTGTAAAACTATGTGTTGTATCATCTATGATCGTCTTAAAGTTTTTCAAATACTGCTCATTCAGTTCTTTAATGAAATTCATATTAAATGTATCTTTGAGTGTTTGGACTATTTGCTGGTCTTTGAGTTCACTCTGCATATGTTCATGTTTGATCAGTTCAGACTTTTTCCATACACGCGAATCATACAGTTTTTCCAAGTCATAGATATTCTTATCTACTTTCGTACTTCCTCTTTTTTCAAAGTACGTCCAGATAAGCGAAAGCATGATCCCGTAAATAGAGGCATAAAATGCAGTTCCTATCCCGGAAAGAAGTACCGATATCTCACGGTCAAGTGCATCAAGGTCTTTGACGGTAAAGTCAGGCATAGAGAGGGCAATAGCGATGAACGTACCAAGTATCCCCATCATAGGGAAAACAGAAGGTGCCACACGGGCAAAGTTGTCATTACGTATATCTTTATAGTACTCAGACATAAAATCTTTTACATGTAACGTAGATTTCGTTTTTCCCATAATGGTCAATGCATTGGCCCGTAGTTCGCTCTGCAATTTCTCTTCCATCGTAGCAAATGAATCTCTCATATGACAGGCTGCATAATTGGCATTGTGCCGTACAAAGAACATGAATACGATAAAGATGAATGCAACGATGAGTAAGGTGTGTAACTCTACTTTCAGAGGGATAACACCCACATAGCCCAAAACAAGCCCTACAACAAAAATCAAAGGGAGTAGAACAATGACAAAAGCGTGGGAAAAGCACGATTTGGAACTGTTATTATCAAGTTGTAACATAAAATATCCTAATTTGTAAATAATGAATAATAGATTATAGCAAAAGTGCATAAACAGATAATTAATTTAACTTCCTGATAATCTCTCATCCAAAATTTAAATCCAATAGACCAACAAAAGAAGTTCAAAAGCTTGAAGAAGCTAAAATCAAGGAACATCCATTGAAAAGTGGCTCTTGGACGATTGTTAAGAGGAACACAACCTGTTTGAGTGTAAGCTCAAAGAATATGATTGCGCATAACGTAGGTAGAGAGAAAATGGGACATGATCACCACCATCACGACATAGAAACCATGGACGACCGCCGCCTTGGCTGGGCCATCGCCATCAACATGCTGCTGACACTGGCGCAGGTAATCGGCGGCATCGTCTCCGGCAGTCTGGCACTGATCGCTGATGCCCTGCACAACTTCAGTGATGCCGCTTCGCTGCTGATTGCCTGGGTGGCACGCAGGGTCGGCAGACAACCGCCTGATTACTTCATGACCTTTGGCTACAAACGGGCTGAGATCATTGCCGCGCTAATCAATCTCGTTATGCTGGTGATTGTGGGGCTCTATCTGATCTATGAGGCACTGTGGCGGATTTATGAGCCGCAAGTCATTGAAGGATGGACAGTAGTTATTGTGGCCGGTATTGCACTGGTGATCGATGTAGCCACCGCGATACTGACCTATACGATGTCTAAGCACAGCATGAACATCCGCGCCGCCTTTTTGCACAACGTCTCTGATGCCATGGCCTCCGTCGGGGTGATCATCGCCGGTAGCCTTATTTTGCTCTACGGCTGGCACTGGACAGATACTGTGATCACTCTGATCATCGCCGGTTATGTACTCTATCAGGCCGCAACGCTGTTGCCAAAGACCATCCATATCCTTATGGAAGGTACACCGGACAATATCTCCATTGAAGAAGTGATCAAGGTCATGGAACGTATCGAGGGTGTTTCAAATGTCCATCATGTTCACATCTGGCAACTTGATGAATATAAAAATGCCCTGGAGGCTCATGTTCTCATTGATGATTTCAACAAGTCAGAAACTATCAAGATCGCTCTGAAGACCGAACTTGAGAAGCGCTTTTCCATTATCCATTCGACGCTGGAGTTCGAGATTAATCATTGCGGCAAGCCTTGGTGTTGATCTCTTTTTCCTGAGCGTTCCCTTACAACCGCACTTATCGGCTAATCAGCCCCAAACAGATCCCCCAACGCCTCCTCGATGGTTTTAAACTTGAATTCAAAACCCGCTTCGGGAAGTCTTCCGGGTATTACATCTTGTCCACTGGCCAAGGCTTCGCCTGCCTCTGCTCCAAAACGCAGCTTCAGAAGAAACTTGGGAATCATAAAAAAGGTCGGTCGATGCAATACCGTACCCAGTGCTTTGGTCAAACCGTAGTTTGTGGTAGGCGCGGGAGCCGTAAGATTGAATACACCTTCCATCTTTTCATGTTCAATAATGTAGAAATAGGCGCGCATCTGATCTTGAATATGCACCCATGTGAAAGCTTGTTTTCCGCTGCCAATCGTCCCGCCTAAGCCCAATTTGAAAGGAAGAAGCATCTCTTTCAGTATGCCTCCGCCATGTCCCAATACAATACCAAACCGGAAGATCACAGTTCTAATTCCAATATTTTTTGCTTCCTGAGCAGCCTTTTCCCAGTCCTGCGCAAGTCTGCCTAAAAAATCATTCGCATAAACTGCATTCTCTTCATCATACTTTCCTTCGCTGGCATAGATACCGACTGCAGAAGTAGAAATGAACAGCTTGGGCTTTTGCTCCATCATTCCCATCGCCCTGACAATTTTTTTGGCTGTATCGATCCGGCTGGAATAAAGCTCTTTTTTGTACTCTTCGGTCCATCGCTGATTGATAGTAGCACCGGCTAAATGCACCACCAGGTCAGCTCCGGCAAGCTTTTTGGCAAGTTCGCTGTCAGAAAGCCTGAAGTCCGAACGACTCAAAGGGACTATTTCCCAATTCCTCTCTTCAAATTCCCTGGTCAGATGGCTGCCGACAAACCCGCTGGCCCCGCTCATAAGAACTTTCATAACAGATCCTTTTTTGCTAAATAGCCAATTGACTGATATCCTCTATTCTCTTGCGCTTCGAGTACAAGATGAGATAAAAATCATACCTCTTCCAAAACCATCACCTCTCCAAAAGGCACATCCACCTCTTCAGGCATGACCCACATCACATCATAAGCAGGTTCCATCTCAGGGAATGTTCCCATACCGTCTGTAAAATAGAGTAAAAGTGTCGGATAGTTTATCTGTTGGTCTATATACTCAAAGACAGGACGGAAGTCTGTCCCCCCTCCTCCGCTTACTTCATATTCAAGTGCTTCTCCAGGTAAAAAAACAGTATGGGACTGCACTTTTGCATCTGCTGTAAGCAGGTCTATTTCATAATTGGGATAGCTCTGCATAATGGAACCTACTTCTCCCAAAAAAGTAGATAGAAGTGTCTCATCTACTGAACCTGAAGTATCTACAGCGATGACGATACGCAGAAGGTCAGAGCTCAAACTAGGCAGATAGATACCACGATAAAGGTACTTCATGTTGGGTGGGACAAAAGAGTAGGTACTTTTAGCATACGAAGCGATGTATCCATACAACAGTTCACGCCAGTCTACTTTATGGGAAAAGTATTGGGGTACAACAAACTTCAGGTCTTTAGGCAAAGTGCCTTGTCGGTTGAGCTTTTGAAATATCTGTTCAAAATGTTCTTTCAGTTCCTCTTGCAAGGCTTCCAATGATTCGGAAGGCTCTGCATCCTCTTTATGCCGGACTTCATTTCTGTTTGCATTGTCAGAGCTTCTGCCATCACTTTTGGCACTCTGTCTGGGTCTGTTCCCCTCTTCATTCCAATCTTTAGGAGCTTCTATTCCCTCTTGTGAGACTCTGTCGTTATTTGATTTACCCTGCTCATCATGTGCCTGTTCCTTAAGTGATTCATCCCCACTCAACTCTTCATTCATGATATCTGCACGAAGCATCTCATACACCTCTTCGGCATACATCCCTTCAAAACGTTCCTGGAAATTGGCACGGTCCGGGAGTTGTAAGCCGTTTTTCACCAGCATCGCATTGATAGTGTAGTCCGTAGCAAGCTGCCAGAGCCATTCATACCGTTCACCTGCCCGGCTCTGATGCTTCAGTACAGTATGCATGGCTCCATTGGCCAGGACAAATTCAACCTCTTCAAGAGAAGCTGCATCAAAATACTCATCATTATACTGCAGATGGATACCGTCTGATAAAAAAGACTCTATATTATCACTCTGCTGCAGCTTCAATGCTGAAGCGATCGTCCCAAAATAGGGATGCTCCAACATCAGTCTGGCTTTGGCTTTTTCTATTTTATCTAAATGTGTCATAAGAGGATTATATCAGATTCCCAAGTTACGCATAAAATTTCCGGCGATAATGGTACTTCTCTCTTTAAAAAGGTCTGCTATCCGAGGTTCATATATTTCATCAAGTGTTGCAAAAAAGAGTTTCAACCACTGTTCAAAGACTTCAAGGCTAAGTTCACCCAGGTACATATGCGGAGCAAAAGGGTTACCCCTGTAAGAGGTATCACCCAGTGCAATAGAAGACCAGAAATTCACCAAAAGTTCCAAATGAGGCTCCCAATACTCATTGGTCATATCATCTCCAAGTTTAGCGATGAAAAACGGACCTACAATATCATCTTTCAACACCCTTCTGTAAAATTTTAAAACCATGATTTCTATATTTTCTTTTGTGATTTCATTTGCTGACATATTGGTTGCTCCATTATTATGTATTGGGAAGTTATAGCCAAAAAAGCTTAAAACGTTTACACTTCTCTCGTTACGATGGTCTCCGTCGTAAAGCAGACATCACCTCATGATAAAGAAAAGGTTAGATCCACCGTTAGATAGTACTTTAAACGAATATTTGAAATTCAAATTTATATATGCATTTCCACAGCAGAGCATGGAAATACATATGAGAGTTTTTCAGTGAGATAATATTTGTTTGGTTGATTGAAGTTGAAATACACATTCCCATGGAAACCATGGGAAGAAGAAAAAAATTTGAAAACTATTTTTAAAACTGCCCGTTATTGAGCTGCACTCATCGCTGGCTGAGCGGAAGAAGGTGTTGCATTATTCTGAGCAGGTTGCATCTTTAGTACTTGAACAGGAGCTGCCTGTTTTACCCCTAATCCTTTTAATGTCCCTATGGTATCTTCAATATTTTTATCATTCATCTGTTTTGCAGAGCTGACAAGCTGATACTCTTCTTCAAAATCAAGAGACGATCCATAGGATAATCCTTTAGCTGCCTTGTACTGAGCAATGGCATTTCGTGTACCACGTCCCACTACACCATCGATCTTAGAAAAATAAAAACCATGGATCTTTAAAGCAGTCTGTATCTTCTTGCCCTTACTTCTCCTGTCAGTACCTCTTGAAATGAGATATCTGTCAAATTCAAAAAGTGTTCCTAAAAAAATCAATGCATCTCTTGCCTCAGGTTTAAGAGAAGCACTATTCCCGATCTCATAAGCCATATTCATATCTTTTATTGCTGAACGTGTTTCAAAAGAGTTCACTTCTCCATCAATCCTTCCATGATAAAAACCTAAACTGGCAAGTGCTTTTTGAATTTTCATTTCGGGAGTATTTTTAGGTGCTACATATCTTTTCTTTGTTATAATGGTGTGTAGTAGATGTTGGTCTGGAACGATGACTGTTATATACCTCATTCGTGATCACAGAGCCGACTGCACCACCGACTATTCCACCAACAACTGCATCCCCAAAATCTGCATATGCAACATTCCCTGCAAGTAAAGTTCCTATAACCAAACCAGTGACACTTTTCATCTTTATCATAATCATTCCCCTTCTTTCAAATATAGTCATCATACTAAAATGCTATTTTTAATTCTATGATAATGTAGCTTAAGATGCTCCCCAAATCATAGAAACAGAATACCCTATGAACACTTCTCTTATGAAGATAAGTGCTCAACTAATTCCCACCATAGCACTATTTTGATATAATTCATTTATGAAAAAAATAATATTTACTACCTTACTGTTCAACACTCTTATATTTGCCAATATTAATACTATAGTCAGTATCCTTCCGCAAAAAACATTTGTAAAAGCCATAGGCGGAGATAAGGTCAATGTCTCACTTATGGTGTTGCCGGGTGACTCTCCACATACCTATGAGCCTAAACCCTCTCAAATGAAAGATGTGGCTAAGGCTACACTCTATTTTGCTATAGGTGTAGAGTTTGAGCATGTATGGTTGCCTAAATTTCAAAGTCTTAACCCGGACTTGAAGATCATCGATCTTACGCAGGACATCCATAAGATACCCATGACAGCACATAATGAACATAATGAACATCATCAGCACGAACAGGAAGGCTTGGATCCTCATATATGGACTTCTCCTGCCAATGTCAAGATCATTGCACACAATATCTATAAGGCACTTCAAAAGGCAGATCCAGGAAATACCAACTACTACAAAAAAAACCTGGATGCTTTTTTAGTCAAAATAGATGAAACTGACAAAGCAATTAAAAAGATACTCTCTTCTATACCCAAAGGGGCCAAGTTTATGGTGTTTCATCCTTCATGGGGTTATTTTGCCAAAGCCTATGGCTTGGAACAACTGCCGGTAGAAGTAGAAGGAAAATCTCCTAAACCAAGAGAACTCATCCATCTCATTAAAAAGGCTAGAGAAGAGAAAATAAAAGCCATCTTTACACAACCGGAGTTTTCTGATGCAACTGCCAAGATCATTGCAAAGGAACTTGGTATTCCTGTTATTAAAGTATCTCCTATGGATGCACACTGGTCACAAAATCTCATAAAGATGGCAAAGGCCATCGCCGGAAATGATTAATGCCTGTGGTAAAGATAAAAGATTTAAGCTTTGCCTATGATAGTCAAGTCGTACTTGAAAACATCAATCTCACTGTAGAAAAAGAAGATTTTTTAGCCATCATAGGACCCAACGGCGGCGGAAAATCTACGCTGCTCAAACTCATACTTGGATTACTCCATAGCAAACAAGGCAGCATTAAAGTACTGGGGGAAACTCCATCAAAAAGCCTTACTCAAATAGGCTATGTTCCTCAAAATACAAATATTAACACCGATTTCCCCATTAAAGTAATCGAAGTCGTATTGATGGGACATATACCGGTAGGAAAGCGTCCTTTATTCGGATATGGCAAAGATGAAATTGCATGTGCACAAGGAGCATTGGCTCAAGTAGGCATGGAAGAGCATGCCCACAAAAAGATAGGTTCACTCTCAGGCGGACAACGCCAACGCGTCATGATAGCACGTGCATTATGTGCCCATCCACAAATACTCATACTCGATGAACCCACATCAAGTATAGATGTAAAGGGGCAAAAAGAGATCTATGAACTGCTGAAAATGCTGAATGAATACATTACTATCATCGTAGTAAGTCATGATATTTCTGTTATCTTAGAGTATGCGAACAAAGCTGCCCATGTAAACAAACGACTCTCTTTTCACGATATATCTGACAAAAAACAAATGTTTCATACCCATGGAAATGAAGAGCACTTTTGTGAAGTAGAGCTTCTTCAAATGTTGGGAAGTCAAAACTGTGATACATGCGAACAGGAAGATAGAGTGAAATGGAGGGAAGCAAAATGATAGAAGCACTCTCTTTTACCTTCGTACAGCATGCACTCATTGCCGGTATCTTAGTCAGTCTTGCTGCAGGGATCATCGGTTCCCTCATTGTAGTCAATCGTATGGTTTTCCTGGCCGGAGGCATTGCACATACTTCGTATGGAGGGATCGGTCTGGCTGTATACTTCGGGTTACCCATCTTTTTAGGTGCCTCTTTGTTTGCCGTCGGTGCTGCTTTGCTCCTGGCAGCCCTTACACTTAACAAACGTCATCACATGGATACATTTATCGGACTTATCTGGGCGGTAGGCATGGCTATAGGGGTCATTTTTGTTGACCTCACTCCCGGGTATAATGTAGATCTCATGAGCTACCTCTTTGGCTCTATTTTATCTGTAAGCAGTGAAGACTTGTACTTCATGGGTGCACTTTTAGCACTCATACTTTTTGTCATATTCTTTTGGTACCGTGATATCTTAGCCGTCTCATATGATAGCGAATACGCACAGTTGCGAGGAGTAAATATAAAGTTCTTCTATACACTTATTCTGATCCTCTCAGCACTTACAGTAGTTGTAGCCATTAAGGTTGTGGGACTCATCTTGGTCATTGCCATGCTGACCATCCCTGTCTACATCGCAGAAAAGCTATCGAACAGTCTATACACTATGATGATATATTCAGGTCTCATCGCCACACTGTTTACTCTTGCCGGACTTTGGTTCTCATATACGTACAACCTTACTTCCGGTGCCTCAATTATCATTGTATCAGCTGTTTCACTGGGAGCTTTTTTGCTTTTTTACCGTTCAAAATGATATGAATATTATAAAAAAGGCAGTATTATGAAATTAATAGGTTTATCCTTGTTTATCGTTTTATTTATAACTGCATGCACTCCTCATGTAGGTATTGGGATCGGTAGCGCTGCAACATTAGGAAATGGCAGCATAGGTGTCTCGGAAGTGCACATAAATGAATCTGGTGTACATGGCAGTGTAGGTGTCGGTACCGATATTAATTTATAAATATCCTAAAAAACAACCTTATATTTAAAGATAAAGATAACAGATATATAAAAATAGTCAGATTTTTTAAAATACATCAATATATCTTGATGTATATAATTTTATATGTTATACTTCCCGGATAGATCATTCTAAGGAATTAAAAAATGGATAAAAACGTAAGCAAAACAAACAGTGGTGTAAAGATCACATTTACAGGTGCCGTAGAGAAACAAAATATCATCAAAATGGTAGAGAATTGTGCTACCGGCTCATGCGAATGTATGACAGATGAAACCAAAAAGAAGATCACAGATATGCAAGTTACAGGTGAAGATGGCAGTGTAGAGCTAAACCTCTCCGGTGACGTAGCCAAAGAGGAGATAGAAGCAGCCCTAGCCAAATCAAAAGTGCTTAACAAATAATGTTTTTAGCTTCAGCCCTCTTCCTCGTTACTTTGATCTTTGTCATCTGGCAGCCAAAAGGTTTGCAGATAGGTACAACAGCGATTATCGGTGCTGTACTGGCTCTACTCCTTGGTGTGGTGAGCTTTCAAGATGTTATTACCGTGACGGATATCGTATGGGATGCAACACTGGCCTTCATAGGCATCATCATCCTCTCACTCATACTCGATGAGATAGGCTTCTTTGAATGGGCTGCACTCAAAATGGCAAGATTCAGTAGAGGAAACGGAAACCTTCTATTTATCTACATTTTACTGCTGGGTGCATTGGTCGCTGCCTTCTTTGCGAACGATGGTGCAGCTCTCATCCTGACCCCTATCCTCCTGGCCAAGATGAAGCACTTGGACATGAAGCCTTTGGCAATCTTCGCATTTCTCATGGCAGGCGGATTCATAGGCGACAGTGCCTCTAATCCTCTAGTCATCTCAAATCTTACCAACATCGTAACGGCCGGCTACTTTGACATAGGCTTTTGGGAATATGCAAAAAACATGTTCTTACCTAACCTTCTGGCTATCTTCGCTTCACTAGTGGTACTTTGGCTCTACTTCAGAAAAGATATCCCTAAACACTTGGATGTACAAAACCTGGCAGCGCCGGAGTCGGTCATCAAAAACCAAACGATGTTCAAACTCAGCTGGTGGTTCTTAGGCCTGCTCATGATCGGCTACTTCATAGGCGACTACTTTAACCTGCCTGTGTCACTTTTCGCCTTGGGTGGTGCACTGCTCTTTTTAGCCATAGCAAACCACTACAAAGCTGTCAAACCACTAAGGACCATCAAGTCTGCACCTTGGCAGGTGGTTTGGTTCTCCATAGGACTCTATGTAGTAGTCTATGGACTGAAAAACGCAGGACTCACCTCTTACCTGGCCACCATCATCAACGACCTGCAAGAGATGGACAACACAACAGCCGTCATAGGTACAGGTTTCCTTTCTGCAGTACTGAGTTCTATAATGAACAACATGCCAACCATCATGATCATGGACATCGCCATAGACGAAGCAGGACACGAAGCCCTAGCCTACGCAAACATACTAGGCTCAAACCTGGGACCTAAAATGACCCCTATAGGCTCTCTGGCCACCCTGCTATGGCTACATGTTCTTGCACAAAAAGGGGTAAAGATAGGCTGGGGGGAGTACATGAAAGTAGGACTTGTGATCACACCGCCGGTTCTCCTGATCGCACTATTAGGACTTCTCTAGTGATCCCATCACCATACTATGGAGTATCTTCTTAGCTACACTAGGCATAACCTGGATCACCTGAGAAGGTACAAGAGCACGCTCTACCACTTTTGGGTGGTATCGCACTACTCGGTCTTCCTTACTTTACTGCAAATATGTATCTTTAGCAGCTGTTGCGGACTTCTCTTCTTTACTGAAACTATCATGATTCTGATTTATGATTTTTAATCCCAAAAGCATCTCCACCCTTACCGAATTTTAAAAATTTTTCTGGGTACTCCACCTTATCAACTTTCTTTAGTAACGGTATGTGCAATGAACAATGAATATATGCTTCTTCTATTTCTATTAAAATATAAGATACAGTCTTTGATGCTTTGGCATCTCCTGTAAGATCTTCAGAAGGATAATCAAATTGTTCAACGACTCTCTTGATCTCATCTTTATGGATGATCTTTGCCTTACCATTAACATGTAGACCTATCTTTGTTTCAAAAAAATCAATAAAAACCAACCCTATATGTGGATTTTCTGTGATATTCCCCATACTTGCCATCACACCATTACCATGAAATTCAGGGTAAAGCAGATGTTTGTCATCTAAAACGATGACAAAACCACTCTCCCCAAATCTTACAGAGGCATCACACTCGCCATTCGTATCAGAGGTAGAGATAAAAACCATCTCTTGCTTCGCAATAAACGCTTTCATTAAAGGAACTAGTCTATTCAGCATTTAATTATTATAAAATTTCAGTGCTTGTTTTTCTGTATTAAACTCTTTTTGTAACCTTTTTTCACCCGCTGATCCAAACAAGATATCATCTTCTTTTTTCATTGAAATCCTAACTTAATAAATAGGCAAACTCTCTAACCCATTCACTCCACTCAGAAGAGCCTTCTACATCTATACTGTTTTGTTGCATATCTTTTACAAGCATAATGGAAAACTCTCCAGGAAGTTTAAGAGAGAATTTAAGTACATTGTCTACAGCTTCATCACTGGGATTTTCGATAAGTGCATTCACTAATCCAATAGCAAGCGCCATGATAACTTTCGGATCCTCCTCTTCAAGCTCTTTAAGTGTACCATCCAGAATTGTATTTAAATCCGGTAACGTATTCATCACTTTCTTGAAGCTGATATAGCCAACAGCCGCTTCACGCCCTACAGCCCCGCTAATACTATCTAATATTAGATCATTATCTATACCTGATTTGATGATACTGTCAACGTATTCCCATGATCTTGGTGTAGCAAAACTTTTTTCGTTTGAAGTCGCATCAAAGGTGAAAAGCATAGACTTGTCATACGCCAGATAGGCGATGATACTACTCTCCAACCCCTCTTTAAATGCCCATGCCTTCCAGTCATTGAAGTCTACTTCCATCTCGAAGTGTACAAAACGGTTGGCAAGGGGTGGTGGCATTTTGTAGACGACACCTCTGTCATTTTCACGGTTACCTGCTGCTACGATGCTCCATCCCTCCGGAAGCTCATACTCTCCTACTTTTCTGTCAAGAATGAGCTGATAGGCTGAAGCCTGTACTGCCGGAGGTGCGGTATTTATCTCATCAAGAAAAAGTATCCCTTTTGAGTTCGGCTCAGAGGGCAAAAAGCTTGGCTTTGCCCATACACCTTCATTGGTCTGGGCATTAAAAAACGGGATACCTTTTAAGTCTGTAGGGTCAAGAAGTGACAAACGCAGATCAAGAAATTCCAAGCCCTGCTCTGAGGCTATCTGCTTTACTATGGAAGACTTCCCTATCCCTGGTGCTCCCCAGATGAAAACAGGGAGTTTCTTTGCTATAAGTTTATTAACTACTTTTGTTATATTCGATGCTTTCATATTATTTTCTCCTATATAAACACTTGCAGTGTTTCAGACAGACACGGGGATCTGTCACTACAACTAATATTTTCTATCATTCTTTTGTAGAAGTGGACCCCCATATCCACCCAAGGTACTTATAATCCTAATTTCTGTGTAATACTTGCGACAAATGTCTTGTTACTTGTCAGTTCATTTCGTAAACGTGTATCTATCTTCAATATATTGAGTATCTCTAAAGGCACAGAAGCGTTAGAAGCGATGCCTTTTGTAAGTTCAAAATCATCTTTTTCATACAACTCTCGGAGTATGGATACGGGTGTAGAAGGATTATAGGATAAACCTGTCAAAATATCCATATCATCCCCATAGTTTGCATAGAGTGTTTCAAGTATCTTCACGGGAGTAGCTGTATTACGGGCTAAGTACCGGTAGGTCTCAGGGATGGCCCTCTCAAAGATACGCTTTAACATACTACTGTCCAGGGCATCATTTTTGGCAAGGTTGACCAACAGCATACTATTGTTCTCTTCTATAAGCTGCTCCAGGACTTCTTTGCCAAGCCCTCTGTTCTCACCCAATGCTGCCAATAATTCTTTGTCTGTCACCTTCTCCTGTATCCATGCATAACGTACATTATCTATGGGTTGATACCAAAGTAACAACTTCACAACATCTGCACTCTTTTCCAGCAGTGAAAAGAAGATAGCATCATCTATCTTTGTATTGGAGGCTAATGCTTCATCCAGTTGTGTTTCGTTTTTACTTGCAAACTTTTGTAAAAGTGGCAAAGAGAGCGTTTCATTACAAGCCAGATACATATCGACCCCGGTATCACGTAAACTCATCAAACGGGTGATAACATCCTTGTCTATGTAAGGATTGGTAGCGATAGATTCACGAAGGGTGATCTTCTGTTTTCCTTTTTGCAAAAAGGTAATATTTGGAAATCCTATCAGTGCATGTAATAACTTGGGGTCAGTCGCTTCTCTAGCCAAACGTTTCAAGGTTAAAGAGGAGTAGAGCAGATCCTCTTCATTTGGCTTTATCTCTATGTAACGTCGCAAGGTAAACATAATGACATCACGGTCTTGTGTGTTATCCTCTTCCTCTTCATGCCACTCATACATACCTAAAAGCTTTACAAAGAGTTCATTTCCTATATGGGCATTGCCTAGCAGTCTAAAGATACGCTCTTGGTCATTACCAAGTTTGATACCCATAAGCAGTTCATCATCATTAATACCTTCTGAGAGCAGCTTTTCAAAATCCCTAAGCTTATAGAGAGGCACTTGATCATCGTATGCCATACACGAGATATCCTCTTCTATGGGGTTAAGCGTGTGATGTTCCACCACTCCGACAACACCCTCTTCATAATTTGAAGTCATAGTAATGTCAAACTTTTTTAAAAAGCGTTCTACCTCTTGAGCTGTAAAGATACCCTCTCGTCCCAAGAAAAGAATCTTCTTTCCTCCTGACTCACTTAACAATGCTTCCAATGACGGTTTTAATGGTGTCATAGCTTTACTTTTTTCTTTCGTTTTCTTTAGTATAGCATGTTGGGTTTTAAATCGGAGTTAATTACTCTGATTAATACTTCTCTAGAGGATTATACTTGCCGGTTGCAGGTTCTGAAAAATTCGGTACATTATCATAAGAGAATACAGCATAGTATTTTTCTTTATTAAAAGAGGCGAAATTATCATACGTATAGGTATCCTTGCCACCATATATCTTCACACCATCCATAAAGTGTCTTGGAGTGTGGAAAGTGTTACGTACGACATAATAGCCATTCAGTGCTTCATCATCTATTTTATCCCAAGTAAGTTTGATCATCTTGTTTTCTTTACTTATTTTCAGGTTTTGAACTGCTGGCAACGGGGTACGTCTTTTATGTATATATTTAACTACAAGCTCAGCATCGTTACTCCACTCTATCACCCTGTTCTTCGCTCCCAATGCGGAAGTCGGTTTGATGACCAACTTAAGTGTTTTCCCCTCTTGATGTATCTGATCAAGTACTGTTTTGGAAAATGTATCAAAGTTAAAATACTGACACTCTTTTGCACTAAGATCCGATTCTGCTACTTCATAGCCGATATATTCGATCTTGTCACGATTTTGAATATCTTCATAGGTACCTACTTCATCGACTTCAACCAACTCAACATAATAACGTACATCAGATTTCTTCTTAAAGGTATTCCTGTTTCGTATACGCAGTGCACACTGTACAATCATTGTGTTTTCAGGATCAGGAAGCTGTGAAATATCAAAATCAAGATAGCCATAAACACGGTTACCTTCTTTGTCAAATCCGCTTTTAAGTCCCTCCTCCACACTATGACTCGAAATCGTAGACAGTGTAACTGCCGGAAGTTTTATCTTTTCATTTTCTACAGTGTACTTAATGTCCAGTATCGGTCTGTAATGGATCCCTCCGCCATACTGTCCATAGCCAATGTCGAACTGCATGAGTTGGCTATCCTCACCATCGGGAAGTGTTTTAGGACCATCTAATCGGAAAGTCACACTTTTATTAGCCAACTCTTCCTGCAGTAATTGGCATTCATGTCTTGAAAAGCTCCAGTGATTCCATATGCCTTGTGTCAAATTACTGGACTGGATAGCCCTGCCGATGACACCTCTCGCCTCAGCATTTTCTATCTCCTGAAAATCAGTAATATCTGTAAAACTTCCTGCTTTAAGCAAAGAAAGGTTCCATTCACCAAATTTTTCTATTTTTGCTGCAACCCTGTTCATAGGATAAATGTAAAATCTTGCCGATTTGATGATGGCATTTTTTGGTAATGAATCAAGGTCAAAACTTACTACAGCATCACAAATACCCCGAGACTTATTGATACCTACAAACAAAGAGTTCAAACCAAAATGGGAACGGTTCTGCTCTTGGGTATACTGCCCGACATATCCTGTACCACTTTTACTTGCAAAGATAAGTTTAAAGAACTCATCATCTTCAAGCCATGTACGTACTTTCACTATGGGTGCAAAAGGTGACTTATATCCCGTGTTTTTGTTCACTGCACGTATGGTATAGTGGTAATTCGTTGAACTGCTTAAGTCAGTATCTGTAAATCTGTTCTCCCCTACTACACCTACTTTTGTACGTTCGTTACATGCATCTTTATCTTTCGTACTTCTATAGAGTTCAAAAAAGATATCATCTCTTGCTTCATATTTCCATACCAACGTCACAGAATTAGCATCTCTACTCTCTATGGTAAAATCATCTACTCTTTTAGGAGCTAGAGAAGAGTAGTTGATGACTTCCCCGAAAGCTTTTTTAAGTGCGGGGATATTTTCATGAATGCTTTCACTCATACTCTTCATATAATCCGGAATGTTTTTCGTCCCCACCTCAACAACAACAGCAATGATACCTTTAGAGTAATAATACTCACGCCCACTACCGGAAATAAGCCCCGCTGGCGGCTTTCCTCTGTGTATACCATACTTTCTGCCCGTTACTTTGGAAAATTCATCATTCATATTGGCACAAAGAACGTTCATGTCTGTACCGTCTATCTCCGCTTCATGCATGAACCTGTGTGCAGGGAAGAATACATTGCCTTGAGAGTGGTAGTCAAAGGCTATCGTAATATTTTCATGGGTATCAACAAACTCCTTAATAGCTATTGTCTCTGCTTCTGAAAAAGGCTCTTCTCCACCATAAACATTCGAACTGGTATCTTTCTGCTTCACAAATCCTATGGAGAAGTTTCTGTTAAGATCAACACCAATGGTACCATCATGGTTTTTACGTCTGTTCTTGCGCCAAAAGGAAAAGTGCTTTCGTGAATATTCATACCCGTCAGGGTTCAGACACGGCACCATATAGATCGTTGATTGGGTTAAACTCTTTTCAAGTTCAGGATCTACATCCTGATTTTTAGCTACATAGTCAATAAACTTTAACGCTAATTCGTGCCCGATCCACTCACGTGCATGAATACTTCCTGTGTAAAGCATCGCAGGTTTTTCATCTGCTTTTTCCACATTTTTGGATATCTTGACAAGGACAATGTCTCTTCCCTCATAAGTCGTACCTATCTTGATAACATTGAGCAGATCAGAGTAGGCTTTTTCCATCCTGTAAAGAAAGTCCAAACTCTCTTGATAGGACATATATTGTTTTTTCATATTTTATTGTTCTCTTTTATCTTAAAGTTATAGCTTTATTCTGTAGTCATCTTTTGTGCAGCGTGGGCAGAAATGCCCACAAAATTTTATAATAATTAATAGTGACTTTTAAAGTTTACTTTTAAAAGATTCCCACTGTTTCATAAGCTTATTGAGTACTTTTTTCTTCAACCATGAAAAATCCTCTTTAAGTTTTTCCGGTGTCTCTTCCAGCATCTGCACTAACCCCTCTACACCCAACTCTTCCAATAACTTTTTTGATTTCTTATTACCGATACCCTCTACAGAAGTGAGGATTTTTTTCATCTTCTTTTCTGTCAAGACAAATACAGACTCTTCACTCTCATCATGGGAAACTTCATCACCTCTCTCTTGAGGATTACTCTTAGTATGTACTTTTCTTACTGTCTTTCCATAGTTGTCCTGGAAGTTCCATTTTTCACTTGGCCACTCCTCTTCAGTTCTATCTTCAGTAAGAAGCATCGGATAAAGGCTATCCAACTCATGAAGATACATTTCACCCTCTACAGTCTTTTTACTCTTTTTATCAAGGAAATAGGCACCATCATAACTAGGCGTATAGTTTCCAAATGTAATATAACGAAGTGTTCTAAGTACAGAAGCATCCATCTTGCCAAGCTCTTCCCAATTGTAAAGAGGAATATTTGGTAAAGGGAATCTGCCATTGGAAAATTTCCACATAAGGTACTGTCCTATCCAGTCTCTAATGTATGGGAACGCTGCAAACGCTGTCGCACACTCCAGGATACGATACTCTCCGTCTTCGCCCACAGCAATGTCACATGCCCAGTACTCGGCATTGGCAGCTTTAGAAACTTGTACTGCAAGGTCAAGCAACTCTTTAGGTACATTCATATAATCCATACTTCCACCTTGAGAAGTATTGGTCAACCATTCACCTTCCGGTGGTCTTCTCCAGAATGCACACACAGGCTTATGACCGATGAGCATTACTCTCACATCTGCTTCCATAGGAACAAAATCCTGCATATAGACAGGATGATATTTCTTTTGTGCAAGGAGATTATGTGCTTCTTGTCTACTGTCTGCTTTATGTACGAAATATCCACCATAGTTTGAAGGACCGTAACTCTTTTTAATGATCTTCGGAAACTCTGTTTTATCTATGAAAGCTTCTGCTTTACTTTTATCATAAAAAATATATGTTTTAGGGATAGGGATATCATATTTCCAGGCAAAACGTGTTACGTTCTCTTTAGACTTGTTGGAGAACTGTGTATCCATAGAAGGGATGAACTGCACATTCGGAAGCTCTCTGGCAATTTCTCTGAATGTTTCATATGCCGTTGCAGGGATATTACCGATAAGGATATCGATCTTTTTACGCTTTACTTCTTTTACAAAACGATCTTTATCATTGTTCCAGTGGTAGACTACAGTCTCTATCTTATCCGGCCACCCTTTGAAGTTTGATTTATCAAAAAATCTCAATACATGATCAAGATAGAGCATCCCTATTTTTGGTAGTTTTTCTTTTGTTTTATTTTTTGCCATCACTATAATCCTTGTCCTTTTAAAATTACTATTGTGCATTTCGTCATCCCCGGGACAAGCCCGGGGATGACGAACACTCTTACTTCCTGGTTTTTCTATCGATCATATCTACGATCAAATTGATCTTTTTCTTATTGAAGTTCAGTCCCATTTTCTCTTGCTCCGGTGTTGCAAAAGCCGGTATACCATTGACTTCAAGTACCACATACTCCTCTTTTTCCATATCATAGATGATATCCACACCGGCAATATCTGCACCACAGACCTTTGCTGCTTTTTTTGCCAAGTTGATCACGTCATCATTAGGCTCTCTTAAAAAGACCGATCCCCCACTTGTCACATTGGTACGCCAGTCTGTACCGCTTGCTTTTCTTCCATAACAACCGACGAACTTGCCATCTACGATATCAACACGGTAATCTGTATTGTCATAGGTTACGAACCTCTCAACATAGAAAAATCTCAAGTCCATCTGATTCAAAAATGGCAAAAGTGTATCAAGTGTTGCTTCACTCTCGATCTTGGTGAGTCCTACACCACCCCAACCGTCTGTCGGTTTATAGACCATTTTATTCCATTTTTTCATAATACTTTTCAAATGTTGACTGTCATCTCTATGACAAAGTTTAAAACTTGGTGTCGCCACACCATGCTGTCTGAGTAAAAAAGAAGTTTGAAACTTATCTTCTGTCAGAGCAAACGCTTCATAAGAATTGATCATTGGCATGACACGATTAAGTGCTTGATAGAGAAACGTTTGGTACTGTGTCTGTTCTCCTGCATTATAAGAAAAGAAGAGGTCCAGTTCATCAACTTTAAGCTTATTATAAAGAATACGGCCATTCTTGGCCACAGCATGACGAAGGTTAATATTCGTCACTGTTTCGATACCCCTCTCTTTGAGTTTTTTAACAATCTTATCCTGTATCTTATCTCCCCCGCCATTACGGTAGAGCCACATACCAACTTTTCTCGACATTCCTTCCCCCTCCATGCAATTAATCTCCCATTTTACAATAATTTACTAAAATATATTCAGCAATTAATCTCCCATTTTACAATAATTTACTAAAATATATTCAGTCGTAACAAAACGATAACCATTGATGGAGTAAAGATGAGTAAGCTAAATTTTCAAGAATTAAAACAAATCATAGAGATCAACTCCTGGACAAAAAATAAAGAGGGGGTGGATAGAAATGGAGAAATATTTGCTTATTGGATGCAAGCTTTGGGCTATACACTTACTCGCTATCCGAGAGAAGAGATAGGAGACCATCTGCATTTTGTCTCTTCACAAAAAGAAGGGAAAAGACTGCTTCTCCTGGGACATCTTGACACTGTTTTCCCTCCTGATACCTTTGAAAATTTCAAAGAGGATGAAGAGTGGATCTACGGACCGGGGGTATGTGACATGAAAGGGGGAAACTATATAGCCCTTCAGGCACTTAGAAATGCCTACCGGACCCATGGAGAGATATACAACATCGACTTCCTGCTCGTAAGTGATGAAGAGACAGGCAGTGATGACAGTAAACATCTCTCAGCTAAACTGGCACATGATTATGACTACTGTATGGTCTTTGAAGCAGCCGGTCTGCATGATGAAGTAGTCACAGGAAGAAAAGGTGTCGGTACTTTTTTTATAGACATTGAAGGTATAGCAGCCCATGCCGGAAACCATTACAGCAAAGGAGCCGATGCCAATCTCGAAGGGGCACACAAGCTCTTACAGCTTGTAGCATTGACCGACCTGGATAAAGAGACGACTGTCAATGTAGGAAAGATCACCGGAGGTATCGGTGCAAACACCATCTCCCCCCATGCTCAACTTACATTCGAATTACGATACACCAACACAGATGAAAGAGACAGAGTCCTTAAAGCAGTAGATGAGATAGTCGCACATTCACACGTAGAGGGTACAGAGTCCACACTCTCAGGAGGCATCCAAAGAGACGTCATGCAACCCTCCCCTGCACAACAGACTTTCATAGAGCATATCAACACGGTTTGCAACATTGAGCTGCCTACTGAAAAACGAGGGGGTGTCAGTGATGCCAATATCATCTCATCCCAGGGTGTTGCCACACTGGACGGATGGGGTCCTTACGGAGATGGTGACCATACGGTGCATGAGAGAGCTTCCAAGAAAAGTTTTTCTGAACGGATCGATCTGGTCACTAAGATATTTGAACACTTTTTAGAGGGGAAGATATAAAGTCTCCTACTCCTCTACATTTGCCAAAGTCAAAGCAAAAAGTACATTGACTCCATGAGTCATTAAGACCTTTTGTGCCTCTTGCAGTGTAATTCCTGTAGTGATAATGTCATCTACGAGTATCACATCTACATCCCTCTTGCCTGTATAGACAAAATCACGGGGATGCTCCAAACGGTATTGTAAAGATCTTCCCGAATAATTACCCCTGTTTCTTGCCATGAGTGAGCTGTGTTGTGGTATGGAATGCTTAGTCTTCATCGCATGCGTAAGAAGTGCTACATGTGCATAGCCGCTTTTAACATACTCATCTACACCTACGATATAGACATCTCTGTCATCTGATTCTACAAACTCTTCTATGAATGGCTTCATAGTCATCTTCGCTAATGCTTTATAGATCCGATAGCCTTCTGGTTTGTGTTTGCTATGAAGAAGTGATTCCAAGGTGGTATATTTGAAAAAGCTTATGACATCCAGTGTCCCTACTTTTCGTGTCCCTACAGTAGGGATAAAAAGCTGTTCTTTACAGGTTTTACAGATAATATGAAAGCTTAGTTTTGAACATGAAAAACAACGCATACTTTAAATCATCCCATTAAGGACTTTGGGAAGAAGCTGTTTGGCTTTTTGTAGGATTTGAATACGCTTCATAAAAAAATTATATCCTAAAACAAAATGTATTTATAGCAATATCAAGACATTTTTGCTATACTCGCATTAATTTAAAGAAAGCAATATTATAGTATACCACTTCAATAATTCAAAACACCCCAGCATGGTTACAAAATATTTATAAAGGATAAAAAATAAAACATTTAACACAAACAAAACTTATTATAGCTACAAGTATATTTTTAGTACTGTTTGACAACTATTCATTTTTCAGAAATACACTTGATATCTACCCTCTTCAATTAAACAATATCGGATTTCTTATCTCTTTAGGCTTAGTTTTAATGGCGGTTACAACTCTTTTATTGACACTGGTAAGTTCAAAATGGACTACAAAACCTGTTTTGATCACTATTTTACTGGTATCATCATTGACTAACTATTTTATGAATAGTTATCATGTGGTGATCGATGACAGCATGATAAGAAATATGTTACAAACAGATATGAATGAATCCATGGATCTGTTAACGATCAAACAAGTTTTATATTTTTTCATACTTGGCGTTCTGCCATCCTATTTGATCTATAAGTCAACTATCCAATACAGAGGCATAAAAAAAGAGAGTTTTGCAAAAATAAAAGTAATACTTATCTCTCTTATTATCATTGCAGGTTCTATATTTATCTTTAGTAAACATTATACTTCATTTTTTAGAGAACATAAGCCGCTAAGGTTTTCTACAAATCCAACTTACTGGATATACTCCGTAGGAAAATATATTAACAAAACATTTAATAACGGACCGATCATTGTCAAACCCATAGGTACGGATGCCAAAGTAGTAAAAACTGATGACAACCATACAAAATTAGTTATTATGGTTGTAGGTGAAGCTGCAAGAGCTGATCATTTTTCTTTAAATGGTTATACAAAAGAGACAGATCCGCTTCTAAAAAAAGAAAATGTTATAAACTTTTCAAATATGTACTCTTGCGGTACTTCTACTGCCGAGTCTGTACCTTGTATGTTTTCTGTTTTCAACAGGAGTGATTACAGCTATAAAAAAGGTATCAGCTACGAAAATGTTTTAGATGTTTTAAACCATACAAACGATATCTCTATTTTATGGAGAGATAACAACTCTGATTCAAAAGGTGTTGCCCTAAGGGTACCTTATGAAAACTACAGAACACCACAAAACAATCCCATTTGTATCAACGGGGAATGTAGAGATGAAGGTATGCTGGCAGGACTTGATAAATATATAGAAGAGCATAAAGGCAAAGATATCTTAATAATACTGCACCAAATGGGAAACCATGGACCTGCCTATTATAAAAGGTATCCAAAAACTTTTGAAAAGTTTACCCCGGTATGTAAAACAAATCAATTGGAAGAGTGTACCAAAGAGGAGATATCCAATGCCTATGACAATGCCATTCTATATACCGATTATTTTTTATCAAAAGTCATTCATTTTTTAAAAAAATATGATAAAGATCACAAAACAGCTATGATCTATATGAGTGACCACGGAGAGAGTTTAGGTGAAAACGGTATCTATCTTCATGGATTGCCTTATTTTATGGCTCCTGATGCTCAAATACATATTGGCTCTGTGATGTGGTTTGGCAATGAAATGAAAAAAGAAATAGATATAAATAAATTAGAAAAGAATAAAGATAAAAAGTATTTACAGGATAATCTTTTTCATACATTATTGGGAATATTCAACATCAAAACAGAAGTGTATAAGAAAAAGATGGATATGTTGCATAGTTAAGAGAGAGTTACTCCTTTTTAAAACCAAAATATACCCGTCGTTAAGCACAATGACCACGAGCTTGTCAAAAGTGTTATAGTATCTGCTTAAACGCCTCTAAAGCTCCCATAGGCAATTCAACCTCTGCACCAAAACTCTCTCTGGGGTTGATGCGTATGAGCGGGGCATCAAACCTTTTGGCTATCTGTTCAGAGGTGTTTCGTACTGTCGGGACTGCGGTTCCTGCTCCCATCTCAACAATAGCAAGTTTTCCGCCTTCTGCTTCTATTTTATCCATCCAGGCTACAAGTCTTGCACGTTGTCCATCAGTACGGGCATACTCCCAGCCAAAGTCACCGAACATTAAGATGTTCGGCCGTGCCATCGCTCCACAGAAAGGACAGCTCGGCAGTGGCTCTTTGGCTCTGAAGCCCTCTTCTATCTCGATGGCAGTACCATCAGAACTCCAGAGCATTCCCTGACAGTTGTCTATGCACTGCAGGTGATGGATGGAGCCGTGGCACTCCATTACCTGCTCGTCTTTAAAGCCTGCTTTTTGGAACTGTCCATCGACATTCGAGGTAAAGATGAAGCTTCCATGTTTTTTAGTATTGGACAGCTCAAGAAGCTTTCTGAACCCCTCATGGGGCTCAATGTCACGGTAAAGATGAAGCCTGTGCCCATAAAAAGCCCAAGCCAACTGAGGATCAGACTCAAACCATTCAGAATTCGCCATCTCCTCAAACTGAAGCCCTAACTCTCTGGCCTTAGGGTAAGCCTCCCAAAACCCCTCAACTCCTCTAAAATCAGGCAACCCGCTATCGACTCCCATCCCTGCTCCCGCAGTGATGAAAATGGCATCGGCATCTTCTAATAATTGTTTGGCTCTTTGGAGGTTTTCTGTAATATTCATAGAAAAATTATAGCATATCCGAAAAACTTTCTGCCTTTCTCTGTCTAAGAATTATTAGTACTGCCGTTTTACCAAACTAAAAGGCTTAGTAGAATTATTCTTTTCCTTTTCAAACACCCTATGAATTTCAAACTAATAAGATATTCAGACATAGTCAAAGGCCAAGAACTTTTTTGTCTTAATTACTGCTTGTGAAAACTTATTAAAAGCTCCACAATTGATCAAAACCTGTGGATAAGTATAAAAATGGTACAAAAGTACCAAAATCGGTATAAAAAAGCAAAATATATCACTATTGGAGGATATTTTAAAGAAGAATGGTTTAATATAGATTTTATTTTTTGTACTATTGTATTTAAAAAGGGATGGATACTTTTGGTTTTTCAGAAAGTTCGATTATAATGACAAAGTACAAATATCAACAGAGGATTTGATCAATAATAGCATTTGTAATTTTGATCTATTTACCTACTTAGTCATAATATCGTTTAGTCAAATAACAAAGTCGAGTATCTATATGAAATTTTTACTTACGCCGGGAATACGCATGATGAACAGTCTCAGCTATCCGAAAAAGCTTGGGCTTGCCGTCATATTTTTCTTTATTCCCTATCTGATCCTCGCAACATTGACCTGGCACTATCTCAATGACAAAAAAGATGCCTTTGTACATTTGAAACAAATATTGCATGAAACAGACAATATCAATGCACTGATCCGGGATATTTCGCTCCAGAGGGGATATGCCAATGCTTTTCTCTCCGGCGACAGAGCGTTTGAAGCCAAAATGGAGTCCTCTCGTGTAAGGATTGAAAACGATTTCAAACGGCTGACTGCGGAAGAAAAAAAGAATACCGCTTTTAAAAAATTGGAGAAGCACTACCACCAAATCATAAAAGATTTGAAAAAAAAGTCTTCCTCTGAAATTTTTCACTCATACACTGAACTGATTGGGACTCTTCTTTATCTGAAAGAGGGGCACAGTGATATTCATGTACACGGCATAAAAAGAGAGGTAGACTTTGGATCACATCTCGTCAAAATCATACATGTCCATCTGCCCAGACTGAATGAAGCCGTTGCACAGCAAAGAGGCTTCGGTACAGCCATTCTGGTAGAGGGTGATATTTCCGAAGAGGGGCGTATCTATTTGACTGCGCTGAAAAACGAATCGGCAGGTGAGCTGAAACGGATATATTATAATCTTCATGCAATGTGTTCCGAGGGAGACAGTGCATGCAGCTTGGTTCAAAACAGTTTTGAATCGTTGGAGAAAAAAATCGGTGCTTTTGAAATACTGCTTGACAAACTGCTCATCCCTACAGGGGAAATGGAACAGATAAATCCTGAAAAATTCTTTGATACCGCCACCGGTATAATCAGCGAAAGCATGAAAATGGATGAAACCATCAGCACTTTGCTCAAACGGCGCTACGATGCAGAGCTGGCACAGGTGCATCGCAAAACAGCGGCCGCGGCCACCTTTTTTACTCTGGCATTGTTTATATTGCTCTATTTCACCTTCTCTTTCTATATTTCGTTTATGAATGCACTGAAGAAGCTTCTCGATATTGCCGAAGCTGTAAAAAACGGACAGTTCGATATCGAGCTCTGCCGCTGGGAGACAAAAGACGAACTCTTGCAAGTAGCGGAAACATTCCGGCGGATGTTTGCTGAAATCCGGAAAAAGGTTGCCTTTTTGACGGGATACCAGAAGGCGCTCGATGCAAGTTCGATTGTCACGAAAACCAATACGGAAGGGAAGATAACGTATGTCAATGATCTTTTCTCCACGCTGTACGGATACACTCCGAAGGAGGTTATAGGGCATACACATGCCGTTGTCAAAGATCCGGAAAAACCAGAAGAGCATTACAGGCATTTATGGGAAACGATTTTGAAAAAAAAAATCTGGCATGGCATCTTTAAAAACAGGAAAAAGAGCGGAGAAGCATGTTATGTAGACGCGACAATCATACCTATATTGAACGAAGAGGGTCAGATCAGCGAATTTGTCAGTGCAACCCATGACATTACTGAGATTATCGAGCAGAAAAAGTTGGCGGTTCATCGAATGTATACAGATGATCTGACAGAACTTCCCAACCGGCGGAAGCTGCTCAGCATGCTCCATTCTATGCCGTCTCCTGTTATTGTGCTTGCTAATATTGACCGTTTTGCACAGATAAACGACTTTTACGGCTATGACACAGGGGATGCATTGTTGTTGAAAGTCACCGAACGGCTGAACGAATATCTGCAATCTGATGGATTTACCCTGTTTCGTACCTTTGCCGATGAATTTGCCTTTCTTTCCAGTGAAGAAACAATACCATATATACAGATAGAACCATTCGTACACCAGCTTCATCAAATATTGACAGACAGACCGTACGATATAGATGGGATATCCATAGATATAGAGGTGACGATCGCCATGGTGAATTGGCATGATATCGATCTGAAAGAGAAAATCAAGCCGGAGGAGCTGCTCTTATATACAGATATGTCCCTGAAAAAGGCAAAAGAAGAGAAAAAAAGCTATCTGGTACTTAAAGATATAAGATCGATCAAATCAAAAGTCGAACAGAATATTCTCCGTTCCGAAAGGCTTAAGAAAGCTATCAGTGAAGAGCGTATCGTTCCTTTTGGACAGAAGATAGTAAAAAATCAGAAAAAGGAGACAGAAACAGTGCTGGCACAGGATCGCATCGTGCCCTATATTCAGAAAATCGAGCATAACAGTGCCGGTGAAGGCTGCAAATATGAGTGTCTCATTCGGATGATAGAACCGGACGGCAGTGTGACGTCACCATGGGCTTTTCTGGAAATCTCCAAAATATCGAAACTCTACCCACATCTTACCCGCATCATGATCGAAAAAAGCTTTTCCTTTTTTGCAGATAGAAATGATGACTTTTCAATAAATCTCTCTATCGATGATATTCTCGATGAAGAGACACACCGTTTCATTTTTGATGCACTTAAACGGTTTAATCTGGGGGAGAGGGTGATTTTCGAAATACTCGAATCGGAAGGGATCGAGAACTTCGAAACGATGCATCGTTTTATAGCATCGGTAAAATTGCTGGGATGCCGTATCGCCATTGATGATTTCGGGACCGGATACTCCAACTTCGCCTATATGCTTGAACTCAATGTGGACTATATCAAGATAGACGGATCACTGATCAAAAATATCGATACAGACCAAAGCAGCCTCATTATCGTGGAAGCCATTGTCGCATTCACCAAAAAACTCGGTATTGAAACGATTGCGGAGTTTGTCCATTCGAAGGAGGTATACGATAAAGTAGTATCTCTTGGGATCGATTACTGCCAGGGCTACTATCTCGATGAGCCGAAGAGTCTTTCAGAACTGGTACCCAAACACACGTAGAGAAAAAAATGTTTCTCGTTTCACTGATCTGGCTAGAAGAATAGATACAAAGAAACCAAGAAAAAATAATCCAGTACCCCATCGGAAATAGTTATTGCTGCACCAGGAAATAACTTCTCGTTCCACCTCTCCGCAGACTGTGAAAGAACCCATGGAAGTGGAGACTTCAGTCCCGCCAAAAAGCTTTTTTGCCTAAAAAAGTTTGTATTTATATGGAAAATATTGCTTTTTCTGTCAAAATAACCTAAAAATATGCAAATATTTGGGTGAGGCTGAAGCCTTCACTTCCGAGGTGCCTAGTTCTTTCACAGTCTCAGGAGCATGGGAATGAGAAGTAGTTTGGATACTTTATGGTAGAATGTATTATATGCACGGAAGGATAATCTATGAAATATCTATTATTATTTTTTAACCCTGGTATCTCTACTCACAGCCCAAGACTACAAAAAGATAAAATTTCCTTCTAAAGACGGTTTACCTATTTCTGCACATCTTTATAGTGATGATAATAAAAGTAAGCCTTTTATATTGTTACTCCATCAAGCCAATTACAGTAAAGGTGAATACCTTGAAATCGCACCAAGACTAATGCAAATGGGCTTTAATGTCATGGCAGTAGATCTACGTAGCGGAGATACTGTAAACAATATAGTAAATGAAATATCAGACATAGCACTTGAAAAAGACCTGGATATTTCATACTTTGCGACTATCCCTGATATCGAAGCTTCATTGGCATATAGTAAAAAGCATTTAAGTCAAGGAAAATTACTCCTTTGGGGTAGCTCTTACTCCTCAAGTTTAGCACTCTACCTGGCTAGTGCAGATGAAAGAATAGATGGAGTTCTTGCATTTTCACCAGGAGAGTACTATAGGAAAAGAGGTAAGAAGTTCATAGAAAATCATGTAAAAGGGTTAAATATACCGGTTTTCATTACCTCTGCCAAAAATGAAAAAAAGTACTGGTGGAATATCTATAACGCTATACCGTCACAAGAGAAAACGTATTATCTCCCTCAGACTAAAGGGGTACATGGAGCAAAAGCACTCTGGAAAAACAACCCATCCCATGAGGGATACTGGAAAGCAGTCAATGATTTTTTACAGAAGTTCATAAAGATTTAGATGATTTAGTAAATACTGTACTGTACATAAAAAGTGATCTTCGTTTTACTCTTAGGTCGTGGATAATCCTTATACGCGATACGTATCACTGCCAAAGTATTTTGATCCAAAGCAGCGTAGCCTATGCGTCTTTTGAGTCTTAGTCCGGTGATGTTACCGTTGGGATGCAGGTAGAAGGTAACCACATTCGTACCCTGTTGCTTTGTTCTTACTGCAATATCCGGATAACCGTTTACAGTAAGGGTACGTTGGGTAATGTGGTGAATGCGTCCCAGGTTATTCTTGATGAATTTCTTTTGGCTTGGGCTGAAGGTATTGAACTCTTTCCCGTAGAGTTGTTTTATCATCTTTGTAACATAGCTGCCGGAGGATGCCGGTCGGCTTGCAGGATACATGGAAGTACCCGCACCCATAAGAGCATTGGCAAGAGGGTCTTTTAATCTTCGCTGTTTTTTTCTCTTTTGTACTTTTGTAACTTTTGTACGTTTGATTACTCTTTTTTTTGTTTTTTTCTTCACAACCTTTTTGGGTTTCTTCTTGACCTTTTTTTTGACGAACTTTTCCTCTTTTTTAGGTACTGCTTTTGTAACATTGTTCTCTTCACTCTCTCTTTTTTCCACAACAAGGCGTTTTTTCTCATCTAAGATCTTTTTCTTGACTGGCGGTGTGGGTGGTATGACTTCTTTGACAGGCTCTTTCTTGACAGGTTGGGGTACAGGAGGTTTAACGGGTACAGGTTCCGGCCGGGAAGGAGTTGCCACAGGTTTTGGTGCAGGTGGAGGTACAAACTGCGAGAGATGAAGGCTGATCTTCTGCTCTTTGCCGGCAGGAGGAGGGAAAACTACTTCCTTAAAGGTCACTACAAAAAGCAATACTATCAAAAGATGTAACAATACAGATAACAGTATCCCTTTAAATGTTCTGATAATCTACTCCTCTGTGTAGTCCTAAGTGCTGTTGTTGTATAATCACCGCAATTATAACAACTAAGTATTATTAAAGGGTTAACAGTATGGCATATGACAAAAGTATAGCAGCATTTGAGGAAGCATATAAAGTGATACCGGGAGGTGTTGACTCACCGGTAAGAGCATTTTCCGGAGTAGAGGGTACACCACCATTTATTGAAAGAGGTGAGGGTGGATACCTTTTTGATATCGATGGAAACAAATACATTGATTATGTACAGAGTTGGGGACCACTTATCTTTGGTCACTGTGATGCAGAGATAGAATCTTCTGTCATAGAAGCGGTTAAAAGAGGTCTTAGCTTTGGTGCACCTACAACAGTGGAAACAGAATTGGCTGAAGAGATCGTTACACTTTTTGACAGCATCGACAAAGTACGTTTCGTAAGTTCGGGAACAGAAGCGGTTATGTCTGCTATCCGTTTGGCTCGCGGAGTAACAGGTAAAGATAACATCTTGAAATTTACGGGATGTTATCATGGTCATTCTGACTCACTGCTTGTTCAGGCAGGTTCAGGACTGGCAACTTTTGGAGCACCTTCAAGCCCGGGAGTACCGGCTGATCTTACGAAACATACACTGCTTGCTACCTACAATGACATCGAAAGTGTACAAAAATGTTTTGCAGACTCACCGGATGACATTGCATGTGTGATTATCGAACCTATTGCAGGGAATATGGGACTTGTACCTGCAGATGAAGAGTTTTTGAAGCAGCTTAGAACTATCTGTACAGAGCATGGAGCACTGCTTATCTTTGATGAAGTGATGAGTGGATTCAGGGCATCGCTCAAAGGTGCTCAGGGCATCTCTGCTGTTAAACCGGACATGGTGACACTCGGTAAGGTGATCGGGGCAGGTATGCCTGTGGGCGCCTTTGGTGCAAGTGCGAACATCATGGCACATCTTTCACCGGAAGGTCCGGTCTATCAGGCAGGAACACTCAGTGGTAACCCTGTAGCCATGGCAGCAGGACTTACAAGCCTTAGAAAACTTAAAGCAAACCCCAGTATATATGTAGAACTGGGTAACAAAGCCAAAAAACTTATGGATGGTTTCAAAAAAGCAGCGGATGCTGTCAGCGTACCGATGGTGACAGATGTCAGAGGATCTATGTTTGGATTCTTCTTTTCAGACAAGCCGGTAAAAAACTTCGATGATGCTTTGGCTAATGATACTGAACTTTTTGCAAAGTTCCACAAAGGTATGCTTGACCGTGGTGTGTATCTTGCCTGTTCATCGTATGAAACAGGGTTCATCTGTGCAGCCACAACAGATGAGATGATAGAAGAGAGTATTAAAGCGGCGTATGAGACGTTGGCGGAGATCAAAGCCTAATCATTCCAGACTGCAAGTGAGATTTCCTCTTGCTTTTTAGAAAAGTGCTCAACGGAAATGCCCTTGGGGTAAAGTAAAATCGTCACAGCTCTCGATGAAATCCCGCAGGAACGAGGACAATAGCTTCGCTTTTCTGGGACTAAATCCCGATACCCTCCGTCGCTAAAGCGTAAGTGGGGTGCAATGGCGTTTACCATGAGATGATAGAATAAGAAAATAATTTAAGTGAATTTCTCTTCGCAAGGCGAAAGCTTTAGTGAGAGGAATTTAAAAGGAGCTTTGCTTCTTTTAAAGGAGATATATGATGAATAGGAATGAAGAACCTAAACTCAAAAAAGTAGTAGATGCAGCTGATGGTCTAAGCCTCGGTCTCTCTATGGTGGTTGCTGTGCTCATCGGTGTGGGGATCGGTCTCGGGCTGCGTAGTCTTACAGGGGCAGGGTGGACACTCTGGATCGGTGTATTCATCGGTGTCGGTGCAGCGATCTTGAATGTTTATAAAGCCTATGCAAAGCAGAAAAAGTCCTTGGATGAACTTGCAAAAGATCCAAGATACAACTATAAGAACAGACAGAAAGATGATGAGGATGAGGATGACAAGTATTAATATGAAAATACTTAAAACACTCGTTGCAGTCGACATTGTAATTATACTGCTCTCTGTGATATTTTTTGATATTAAAGTGCTTTTGAATACCCAGATAGGCTTTTTTTCCGCCTCTTTGGTGATGTTCGCTTCCATGAGAAGTTACCGCCGAATGGTAAATGCCAGAGTAGAGCACAACATCATTACTGTAGATGACAGTAAGGATGTCATAGACAAACTTGAAGACCCGTATGACCTTTACAGTGAAGAGGTAGTACAAGAGGAAGAGAAACCTCTGGTAGAAGTGGTCAAAGAGGAACGTAAAAAGCTCAAAGCAAACCGCCGCTCACTGGGACAAACCCTTAAAGATACCAAAGCAGCACTCTCTATCTACCGCTTGGGAGCATATGTAGTACTCATTTTGGGATTCATGTATCTAAACCGTCATGGTCTGCTTCATATTCTCAGTTATATTTTGGCATTGAGTGTACCTATGTTGGTTGTTGTGTATATACTTTTAGAAAATAAAGAAGAATCTGCCTAAAAAAGTATGTCAATATGATATATTTTTACCCCTATATTTAAAACATTGCTATAATTATTTTGCACTCTTAAAGGGTGGTGTTTCCTCTACCAGCAGTATATGTCATTTATGACGGTTGAAGGCGGTGGTATAAGTTACTATAGAGGGTACTGTAATGGAACTACTTGTTTCTGTACTTGGTCTTATGGTTGGAATAATTGGGGTTTACTTCAGTTATGAAGCTTACAAGAAAGCCAAGAACACCGATTGCTAAAAGCAATTGTACCATTAAAGGATAGATAGATAGAAATTCCGAGTTTCTATCTATTCGGTGCACTCTTGATATAATTTTACATTTATGCGTCTTAAAATAGTATTAAAGTGATTTAGTTGCTAAGTTAAATACGCTATCATAACAGTTTCCCCGTCTGCTCATACTGGGAATAATATTGAACTCTTTAAGAGCTGTATTGTGATCCCTGGTCAGAATGCAGGAGTACAAATCTAGCCCAAACCCAAGATTAGATAAAATAAGTCCATATAGAAACCAGGACTTATTTTATGATAAAAACACTTTTAATATCACTCTCACTTTTCACTTTACTTTTATCCAATGAACCACAAACCATTAAGATCATCGATAAACCCATAGATTTCGGTAAAGAGCGTATCGCTATGACGAAAGAGTACATCAAAACCCATTATGGTAAAACAGTGGATAACATTACCATCACTCCTAAGATCATTGTGCTTCACTGGACGGCTGAAATGGGTTTTGACAAGTCTTTTAAACGTCTTCAGCCACAAAGACTGCTCACAGACAGGAAAGACATTGCCAAAGCATCGTTACTCAATGTCTCTTCGCACTTCATGGTGGCTCGTGATGGGACTATCTACAGGTTAATGCCTGAAAATTGGATGGCTCGTCATGTCATAGGTCTGAATTACTCAAGCATAGGTATAGAGAATATCGGCGGTAAAGACAATAAGGCTGAAGACCTTACCCCGGCACAACTTAGAGCAAACATTGCTCTGGTAAAGTATTTGAAGTCTAAATATCCAAGTATTGAGTATATGATAGGACATCATGAGTATAAGCAAATGGAGTCTACCTCTTTGTGGTTAGAGAAAGATAAAGGGTACAGAACAGTCAAGGCTGACCCTGGAAAAAAGTTTATGCGTGATGTACGTACTGCAGTAAAAGAACTACATCTTAAAATGCCGCCAAAAGGCTTATAATGAACTCTGCTTTTACAATGCTGGACTGGGGAGTCTTTGGTGCATATTTTTTAGTATTAACCTTTACATCCGTCATCTTGAGTCAAACAAAGGTGAAAAGTACACGTGACTATTTTGTAGGCGGGAACACGGTGCCTATGTTTGCCGTGGCTATCTCTGTACTTGCTACTTCCCAGTCTGCGGCTACGTTTTTGGGAGGTCCTGAATATTCGTATGGCAAAGATCTTACGTTTATAGGCTTTTACCTCTCTGCATTTTTGGCAGTCATATTCGTAGCCAAAGTACTCATCCCCCGTTTTTATGCTATCAATGCTGTAACAGTTTATGAACTGCTTGAAAAACGCTATGGTACGTCAGCCAAAAAACAAGCAGGTGTGATGTTTCTCATCGGTCGTCTTTTTGCGAGCGGGGCGAGGCTCTACATAGGTGCACTTGCTATCTCGATGATACTCTTTTTAGACATCGCTGCCTCCCATGTGGCTATCTCCATCACTATTTTGATGCTTGGAGCGTTGGCATATGCGTATTTTGGTGGTGTAAAGTCAATCATTTTTTCGGACATCATTCAGGCAGTGACTTACATAGGAGCCGGGTTGGCTGTTCTGATTTACCTCTATATGGCGATCAATGCAGACTTCTCTACTATCGTCTCTACACTGGGTGCAGACCATAAACTCACACTCATGGACTTTTCAATGAGCGGTGGTTTTAGTATCTGGGCATTGCTTGGTGGTTGGTTACTTCTAAATATCGCAGCCTACGGACTGGATCAGGATATGACACAACGTGCTTTAACCTGCAAAGATGCCAAAGAAGCGCAACATTCACTCATCTTTTCCATTGTACTGACGATCCCTGTTGCCATCTTGTTCTTGCTTATCGGCTTACTTCTCTACCTTTATTATCAGCACCCGGAAATGTCAGGACTCAGTACAGAAGTCATACAGAAGTTTGATGGAGAGAAGATCACCATATTTATGTACTACATCCTACACGAGATGCCAGAAGGTATGCGTGGACTTGTAACGGTAGGAGCCATAGCAGCAGCACTCTCCAGCTCGAACTCTGTACTTGGTGCGATGTCATCGGTTGCCATAGAAGACCTCTATAAACCTTGGAAACTGGCTAAAGACAAAGGTATGGATGAGATGCATTTTGTCAGAGCAGGACGTAATGCGGTACTTTTCTTTGCTGTAGCACTCTCTTTGATGGCAATGCTCTCCTACTACTGGCAAAAAGAGACTGAACTCCCTCTGCTCAGCTTTGCCCTTGGTGTGATGGCGTTTGCCTACACAGGGCTTTTGGGAGTCTACACAGCGGCTATCTTTACGAACAGAGGAAATGCCACGACGGTACTGCTCTCACTTATCGGTGGCTTTACAACGGTACTCTTGCTTCAGCCGTATGTTTTGGGTGCTGTGTTTGACTTTAAACTGGGCTTTGCCTGGCAGATACTTGTGGGGACACTTGTAGCATTCGGGATCATGATGACAGGTAAGAGCGAAAATAATAATAATAGTAAAACACACTCTGCAAATGAAGTTTTTCAAGAGTTTGGTGTATGAAAATGGAACGTTACATAGGTATCATGTCGGGAACATCACTTGATGGAGTGGATGTTGTTTTGTGTGAACTGGACGCAACCGGATGTGTGCTTGTCAGCTCTTTGGAGTACCCTATATCCTTGGAATTCAAATCGGACATTTTAACGATGATAGAGGGTAAAAGCAGTTTAGAAGAAGTAGGGAAGATAGACCATCGTTTGGGCTTGCTCTTTACACAGGCTGTGGGTGCTTTACTCATACGTGAGAACATAGATGCAAACAGCATCAAAGCTATAGGACTGCATGGACAGACAGTGTGGCATCAGCCCCAAGATGAGTATCCTTTCTCTATGCAACTTGGAGACCCTAACATCTTGGCTGCCGAGACCGGTATAGCTGTTGTGGCAGACTTCAGACGTAAAGATGTGGCACTTGGTGGGCAGGGTGCACCTTTTGCTCCGGCTTTTCATGAGTTTCTGTTCGGTGACGTGGAAGCTTCTGTAAGTGTTGTGAACATTGGTGGTATGGCAAACATCACCGTATTGGCAAATACCGTCAATGATAGGCTTATAGGCTATGACACAGGCTGTGGAAACGTACTTATGGATATGTGGATAGCAGAGCATCAGGGAAGCTCATACGACAAAGACGGTGAGTGGGCAAGAACAGGGGCTGTGGATTATGCACTTTTAGATGCTATGATGTCCGATGACTACTTTGAACAGCCATATCCTAAAAGCACGGGTAGGGAAAAGTTTAACAAAGCTTGGTTGCAAGGGTATCTTTCCGGTAAAACCCATAATCCGGAGGACGTACAGAGAACGCTTCTTGAACTTACAGCTATGAGCATTAGCAACGAAGTACTACGTTTTAATCGAGATGTGGTACTTCTTTGTGGCGGAGGAGCTAAAAACAGCTTCCTGGTAGAACGTATCAAAGCATTCATGCCAAACATAGAAGTAGCTATAGCCCAAAATGCAGACATGATAGAAGCCATGACATTTGCATGGTTGGCATATAAGCGAGTGCATAAAGAAGAGGTAAATCTGAAGGATGTTACTGGAGCAAGTGACAATGCAGTACTTGGTGGACTTTATGAATAATACTATCTACCTGCCGTCATTCTCTGGCTTGACCCGGGAATCTAGAATTCAATCTCCTCAACAACTGTGGATCCCCGTCTCAAGCACGAGGATGACAGCAGAAGGCTTTTTTTATGAATGAGATAAAAACATGGTTAGAAAGTATAGGTTGGGGCGACTGGGATATAGAAGTCGCCTCAGCAGATGCAAGTTTCAGATCTTATTATAGACTCGTAGGTCGGGGTGTCCTCTCCCCGATAAATGATGAGGATGAAATTAAAACCTATATCCTCATGGATTCATCATTAATGCTTGAAAGTCTGCCTTCATTTGTAGAGATGAATGAAAGACTATCATCAGTTAAAGTACGGGTACCACGTATCATAGTAAAAAATATGGAATTAGGATACCTCATACTTGAGGACTTTGGAAGTATGCATTATTTAGACATTTTAGATGCTGGGAACTACCAAGAACTTCACAAAAAAGCCATCCATGAAATTATCAAAATGCAAAAGGCAGATACATCAGATTTACCCCCGTACGACAAAGACTTTTTACTATTTGAAATGGAGTTGATGCAAGAGTGGTATTTGGAAAAATATTTGAATATCACACTTACCGAAGAACAAAAAAATGTGATAAATACTACATTAGATAAAGTAGCCAATGTGGTATTAGAACAACCACAAGGGGTTTTTGTGCATCGTGACTTTCATTCACGAAACATTATGCATACTGGCAAAAATGACATCGGTATTATAGACTTTCAAGATGCAAGGGTAGGGGCTATTACTTATGACTTGGTTTCACTATTAAAAGACTGTTATGTTGAGTGGAACAAAGAAGAAGTTGAGAAGTTGGTACTCTATTATCGAGATAGCGTTGGTTTAGACGTCGATGATGCAACTTTCATCAAATGGTTCGACTTTATGGGGTTACAACGTCATATCAAAGTGCTTGGTATCTTTGCAAGACTGCATCTGCGTGATGGGAAAGATGGGTATTTGAAGGATATTCCGCTTACTTTGAAGTATGTGTTGGAGACTGGGGCTAAGTATGATGAGACACAAGAACTAGTAAAATTATTAAAAGAACTTATATAAGCCGTCATCCTCGTACTTGATACGGGGATCCACAGCTGTTGAATAGATAAAATCAACTATTTGTGTTGGTTTATTTGAATTACCCTATAATTTGTATTGTGGTGTTGTTTCTCTTTCATTTTTTTTAGATGAGAAACGTTAAGTAAACGACAACTGCTTGTCGTTTATAGTTTTAGAACCGAAACGGTCGAAGCGAAGTGTAGCCGTGTAGGAAGAAACAAAAAAATCGTCTCTGTTCTCGAATCGCTTTGCTTTCAAGGTCGTTCACAGAGACAGGCACACTTTGTGTGATTAATTGGAAGGATATAGGAAATATGATGAAAGCTATGATATTAGCCGCAGGACTCGGAACAAGAATGCGACCACTCACAGACCACACACCAAAACCACTCCTCAAAGTAGGAGGCATCCCTCTCATCCTCTGGCACATCGAATGCCTGGCTCATGACGGTTTCAAAGAGATAGTCATCAACATTGCTCACTTAGGCTACCAGATACCTGAAGCTTTGGGTGATGGCTCAGAATGGGGGGTGAACATATTTTACTCTGATGAGCAGGAAGAGGGTGGCTTGGAAAGTGCAGGGGGCATCATCAAGGCTTTGCCTCTGCTTGGAGATGAACCATTTTTAGTAGTGAATGGCGATATCTTCACAGACTACGATTTCGAGTATGAAAAGATGTTACCGGAGGGTATATTAGCCCATTTGATCCTCGTACCCAACCCGAAGCATAACTCTGAGGGAGATTTCGCTTTAGATGGGCAAAGAGTAGTGGATAGTAAACAATATACTTTCTCAGGCATAGGCTACTACTCTCCAAAACTCTTTGAGGGTGTTCCCTACGGTAAAAGTGCTTTAGCGCCTTTGCTTAGAGCTGCAATGAAAGAGGGGAAGGTGACAGGTGAACTCTATGAAGGGGAATGGCTTGACATAGGTACACCACAGAGACTTGAGCTTTTGAATGCTCAGTTGTTGAATAGGTATTAAGTTTTAGCTCTCGTTCCCTTGGCTATACAAGAGTGGGAACGAGAAGAAGAACCAAAGGAAGTGGAGACTTCAGTCCCACCTAAAATCTGCATAAATATCTATTTTTACGCCAAAAGAAGCATAATTTCCAGATAAATACAAAGTTTATAAAGCAAATGAGCTTTTTGTGGGACTGAAGTCTCCACTTCCAAAATAATAAGTTCTTTCACAGTCTCAGGAGAGTGGGAACGAGATTAAATTCTTTAGTAGTAATTGAGTATTGTGATTATAACGTATTCGCTAAATACTTTGCCACCCCATCCTCATCATTAGAGTGAGGCAACACCACATCCGCCACAGCCTTTACTTCTTCCAAAGCATTGGAAACCGCCACAGAAGTCCCGGCAAGTTTGAACATACCAATGTCGTTTACACTGTCACCAAATACGGTGATGTCAGAAGTGTCCCTGCCTATATGGTCTGCTACTTTTTGCAGGGCGTGGGCTTTGTCACCCTCTGGGTGGAGGATGGTGAGGAACCAGCCGTCGGAGTACTTTTCCGGGGAGAGTTTGTATTCCAGCTCTTTACCGAAGGTCTTTTCCAGGTGGTCGGTAAGAGGTTTGAGGGTTTTGTACTCTCCAAAGTAGACGAGTTTGAGGTTCATCTCCATGGCTCTGATCTTCTTACACTCCACCATACGGGGGTCATTTCTGTAGTTTTCGAGTACACCATGTTGATGGGTGTTGAGTGTTGTAGGGAAGAGAAAAGCTTCGTTGAGTTCCATGTCTTTAAGGGCTATGACAAAAGGGTAGATGTTAAACTTGGCTCCCTCATCAATGATGGCATCACCCAGTGCTTTGTTCACAAGTTTGATGTCTATGAGCTTCTTCTGCGGTGAGACTATCATCGTACCGTCAAGGAGTATCATAGGGGCATCAAGATGCAGTTTTTCCAAAAAATCATGTGATTTTTGGAAACTGCGGGCAGTGGCTACAGAGAGAATGGAGTTTTGAGCTTTTTCGTTCCATACTTTGGCACTGAACTCACTGACACTCTGGTCGGTACGTAAAAAAGTATGGTCAAGGTCGGTAATATAGATCTTTTTCATTAGCTTGCAAATCCGCTTTTAAAACAATTTTTCTCTTGTACAATGGCTTTTTGTTTCTCTTTACGTCTGGTATCTTTTTCTACAAATATCTTCTTACGCGTTTTAGGATCCATTTCCGTATAGTACATCACAGCCGAATAGGTACTCGGAGTAGGGGTAAAGACTTGAGCCTGTTCAGGGTTCATCTTCAGCTCATTGGTCGTAAAGTCTTTCAGCTCATGCATATCTTTCTCAGTACATCCCGGGTGGGCGGCTATGAGGTAGTAGGTGAGGAACTGTTTTTTGCCCATGTCACGGTTGAGTTTATCGTAGAGTTTTTTAAAATCTACCAGAGTCTGTTTGCCTGGTTTCCCCATGAGTTCAAGCACATGCTGTTGTGTATGTTCGGGAGCCACTTTCATCTGTCCTGAGATATGGTGTTTGACCATCTCTTTGAGGTAGGAGTATCCGTGTCTTTTATCTGCGGTAATGAGGTCATAACGTACACCCGAGGCAACAAAAGCTTTTCTTACTCCTTCTACTTCTCTCACTTTTTTGAGTAGATTGATGTTTCTGCTGTGATCCACATGCATCACTTTACAGAGCCTTTCGGCATCTACACATCTGATCTCATCACACGTCCCTTTTTTGAGCTTTTTGTTACACTCATAACCGTACATATTTGCCGTAGGACCACCTACATCTGAGATGATCCCTTTGTAGTCTTTGTAACTGTTAAACTCTTTTGCCTCTTTGAGAATGTTCTTTTCTGAACGTGTTCGTATTGTCCTGCCCTGATGCACACCAATAGCACAGAAGTTACACTCACCCCAACAGCCATGATGTGTCATGATAGAAAATTTGATGGTCTCCAGACATTTCACTTTTCCCTCTTTTGCATAGTAAGGGTGCAGTTCTCTGGTGAAGGGAAGATTGGCATTTGCATCCATTTCATCTTCATTCAGGTAATCGCAGGGAGGATTTTGGATCAGAAAACGGGTATCGACAGGCTGGCATAGTCCGTTAGCTGAGATAGGGGCATTGTTGTCATAGAAGTCATCAAACAGGTCTATGTATTTTTCTTTGTTCTCCAGACACTCTGCATGTGAGGGGAGCTGTATATACTCATAATTCGGCTCTTTGGCAATGTAACAGACACCTCTGATGTCTCTATAGTCTCTACCATCTTCCAGGGCTTTGGTAAGTTGTTCTATGGCTATCTCACCCATACCGTAAATGAGTATGTCTGCTTTAGAGTCAAAGAGTATAGGTTTTTTGAGTTTATTTGCCCAGTAGTCATAGTGGCTTACTCTTCTTAGAGAAGCTTCAATGCCGCCTAAGACCAGTGGCACAGTATTTTTAAAGTACCTTCTTATCAGATTGCAGTAAACACTTAACGCCCTGTCGGGTCGTTTGTCATTCTTTCCCCCCGGTGTGTAATCATCAGAGTTACGGAACTTTTTTGTTGCAGTATAGTTGGAAACCATAGAGTCCACACTTCCACCACTCACACCCCAGTAAAGGCGAGGTTCTCCCAAGCGTTTAATGTCCACATCTGAGTTGATGTCCGGTTGACCGATCATCCCCACTTTGTAGCCAAGTCTCTCAAGCATACGCCCCACCATAGCAACACCGATAAAAGGAGAGTCTATGTAGGCATCACCACTGACAAGGATGACATCACACTGATCCCAGCCCAGTGCATCCATTTCAGCCCTGGTAGTAGGGAGAAAATCTTTAGTTGTAAAATTGGATCCGTATTTTTTTTTCTTCATGGGACTCATTTATCTTTGATGTTTGCTGATGTCGTATCTGCTGGCCAGAGAGAGAAAAAATTCTTTAAGAGCATATGCCATACCACCATAGACAGCTTTGATCTCATGGTCTATGGCCGGGGTTTGTGCTATTTTGAGTAGTGCTTCAAGCTCCTCCATAGTAAACTCTTTGGTTGCAAACAGAGTTTCCTTCTTTGCACTCTCTACCATAGATTTCAGATAATTCTCTCTGCTCTTCTTCATATATGCTTCATCCAGATTTTGCCCGCCCGGAGCAGCCTGCATGAGAGGTTTTATGAGCTCATCGAACATAAGTACCATAGATTCTTTATTATTGAGTTTTTTATTGATCTTTTCTACAAGGTCAATACGTCCTGAAGAGGATTCACTCTCTTCAAGTGTTTTGATATATGCTTCTATTTCTTTGGGATCAGTTTCTGTGACACTGCTTGCTGAAACAAACTGTAAAAGTATGACATTTCTGTAGTTCTGAAGAATCTCTTTCATCTCATCTTCACTCAGTGCTTTTTGAATGTATTCTCTAAAACGGATAGAAAGCATCTGCATATCGTAAGTTTCTTTTTCTTCTGAAGTATTGGTATCTAATGATTGGAAATTGTTCTGCATTCTGGAGAACTGAGCCTCAAGCTCGATCAGTTCTTCCTCAGCATTGGAAATGCTAAGGTAACGTTCTACCTGTTCGGGGGTTGCAGAGCAAAGGAGTTGGACCAGTAAGGTGATGACTAGTAATATTTTCATGAATGCATTATAGCAAATTTTAGAGCGTACTCTACGTTAACTTTTTACCTTTGATAAGAACCGCAAAGAAACGTATGGCCCATAGAATGAACATCAGGAGCCATACTGTTACAGAAATATCAAAGAGTACCATGAAATTCCACCCCCATGCGGCTGCCATAGAGGTAAACAGACGCATCACTACCACGACCTGTGTCCAGTTGAAAAGTACTTTCTCCCACATACTTGCCTGCATTATATTTCCGGAGTGACCTATTGTGACACGCGTTCCAAAGCCTATGAGTATGGTAAAGACAAAGCCAAGCATAAGGATATGGATATCTAAAAAGAGGAATGATGTACCATTGATCAAAGAGGTAAGGTTGCTCATCCCTCCAAAGAGAAAGGCTACGGGTATCCAGTAGAGCGCGAGATGGAGTATCCAGAGCAGGGGATTAGGATTTGGAAAAGGAAGATTCCATCTGAAAAGTTCTTTGGCAATGATGTAGGTAAGTGCAAAATCAGCAATGAAAGAGAGGTGAGGGAGTATGGTTTCCAAGATGATATGTGCAACTAAAAGCAGAGTGACTACTTTAAGAAGATGCATATTCTTGTCTACCATGCAGTGAGAAAAAAACGGCACCATACGTTGTGCTACAGCAAAAGCAACCAGGAAGAGGTAGAGGTAGATACCTACCTGTACAGCCAAGCTTTGCAGAGGGTTCCAAAAAGACTCCCCCACGATAAAAAGCAGATGAGAAATGAAACCAAAGAGCATTGCCAAAAGTATCCAGAAAATATCATGCTTGTCTTCCATCTGTGAGTTGTTGAAGATGTTGTACAGGATCTTTATAGCCCAGAAATGTGCTCCTAAAAGGAGTAGCATTCCCAACTTGTAAACGATGGTGCTTACCAGTGCACCTATAATAAATAAAAGAGTCCCAACAGCAAAAAGTCCAAATACTTTAAGATAGAGGGACTTCTCAATGGCAGGTGTACTTGAGAAACGAGGGAATGTGGTAAAGATAAATGCCAGAAAAGCAGGAGTAAAAAGTAAAAATATAAGACTATAGGCATGAAAAGAAGAGGGTATCATGGCCAATGTCAATACACCTTTGTAGCTAAGCATAAAGAGTAGCATGGTAACAATAGCATTCACGAATGCCAGGATAAAAAAGGGTTGATGGGGTTGAGAAAAAAAATAGTGTTCTTTCATATGAAGCCTTGTCTTAAGAATATCGCATCATAGCAAAAGATACTAAAAGAGAGGTTTTATATGTATAGGTTTCCTGAACGATCTTTTCCTAGGCTTGGAGTACTATAGGGGAAGTAAGAAGAACTTTAAAAGCTTGACCTGTTCAGGAAACCTATAAATATGTACTCCTACAAAAGTAGGAGTTTTCAGATTATTTAAAATCAGGTTTAGGTGTTTTAGCTGTACTTTTTGGAAGTTGCGGGTATGTAATGGCAGGTTTTCTTCCCTCTAATGCACCAAAGAAAGTAACGATCTTGGCTGCTTCTTCATCTGAGATCTTGATGCCGAGTTGTGTACTTCCCATCTCTTTGACTGCATCTGCCAGATCCCAGATGGCACCGTTATGGAAATATGGAGCAGTCTCTGTGATGTTTCTGAGTGTCGGTGTTTTCACCATCCCTTTCGCATCACCTTTAAAGTCTCCTACATTGGCAAATTTGTATTTGGCAGCAAGTTCAAACGGCTGCATGGTTCCGCCAAGTGCGATACCTGTATGGCAGCTTGCACAACCTTTGTCTATAAAGATATTGAGACCCTCTTTTTCTGCATCTGTCAGTGCATCTTTCTTACCATTAAGGAAGTCATCGAATCTTGATGGTGTAACCAGTGTTCTCTCAAAGATACCGATAGTGGATGTGATCGTTTCAAAATCTACTTTTACATCTTTACCGTAGGCTTTTTTAAACTCTTCTACATACTCAGGAATAGAGTTGATCCTCTCTTCCACAAGTGATTTAGGTGCAGCCATTTCCGGATTTGCCTGCATAGGACCCTGTGCCTGGTCTTCAAGATGAGGGCTTCTGCCATCCCAGAACTGTGCTTTAAAGAATACTGCATTATATACAGTCGGTGAGTTCAAATGATGCGGATTTGCTGTCCACTGGTGTCCAACTGCAGCAGGTACACCGTCTACACCGCCAAGTCCAAGGTTATGACATGTATTACAGGAAATGATCCCGCTTTTTGAGAGTCTAGGTTCAAAGTAAAGTCTTTTTCCCAGTTCAACCCTTGCATCTGTGATCGTTTTGTTTGGATCGATCAGTTTCATAAGCTCTGTTTTATCTGTAGGAATAGCCTTTAGGCCAGCCTTGGAAGCTTTATCTGCAATGTCAGTTGCTCCCAGTAGTAATGAAGATGCCAAGAGTGACATTCCCATGAATTTAAAGATTTTCATCATTTTCTCCTCTTATGTTTTTTATGTGGAGGGATTATAAGACAATTCCTCTTAATAGATAATTAATATTATTACTAAAAAAGTATCTAGTAATAAAAAATATCTTATAGAATTTTATATTCTAAGGAATGATGACATGCATGTTTATTTTTGGGTACAATAGTACTATCTACGCATTACTAAAGGGAGTACAAATGAAAAAAGAACCGATTCCTACTAAAAAATTCAATCCCTTTGTTAATCTATGGCTCGTTATTATCGTAACGATACTTGTATTTGAATTATATCATTATGTTACATCGCAAGGTCAAACTCAGACACTCTCTTATAACCATTTCAAAAGCAGGGTTGAACAAAACCTTATCAAAGAGATTTGGATCGACAAAGACCAGGTTGTGGCATCTGTGAAGGTACACATGGATGAAAAACCAAGATATTTAAAGACAACACTCCCCCCTTTTGAGGATAAAACATTTTTAGCGTTACTGGAAAAAAACCAAGTTGATATTCATGTCAAGTCTCAAAAAGAGTCAAATTTTTGGATTATGTTTATTTTGTTACTGCCGTTATTTTTCTTTTTAGGATTTATACTCTATGGCTCACGTCGTATCAAAGAGAAGTTAGGCGGTATGGGTGGTGGTAACCCATTTGATTTTATGCGTTCAACTGCAAAAAAATACGTTAAAAAGAAGATAACAATCACCTTTGATGATGTAGCCGGTGTTGAAAATGCAAAAATAGAGCTCTATGAAGTAGTTGATTTTTTAAAAAATCCTGAAAAATATGAAAAAATAGGTGCCAAGATCCCCAGAGGAATACTGCTGATGGGGGCACCAGGTACAGGAAAGACTTTATTGGCAAAGGCTGTAGCGGGGGAAGCAGATGTGCCTTTCTTTTCTATCAGCGGTTCTGAATTTGTAGAGATGTTTGTAGGTGTGGGTGCTGCAAGGGTACGTAATCTGTTTAAAACTGCCAAAATGGAAGCACCCTCTATTATTTTTATTGATGAGCTCGATTCTGTAGGTCGGGCAAGAGGGGCTGGGATCGGTGGCGGTCATGATGAAAAAGAGCAAACCCTCAATCAGATCCTGGCTGAAATGGATGGATTTGAGACTGATGAGAAAGTTGTTGTCCTTGCAGCCACCAATCGACCTGATGTTTTGGACTTTGCACTTTTGAGACCTGGAAGATTTGATCGAAAGATAACACTTAGTCTGCCGGATATTCTAGCACGGGAAAAGATCCTGAATATTCATACGCGAAAAGTACATATGGACAGCTCGGTAGAATTGAACAAGATAGCAAAGATGTGTATCGGTTTCAGTGGTGCCGAGCTGGCAAACCTGGTCAACGAAGCAGCGATGCATGCTGCAAGAGAAAACAAGGAAGAAGTTTCACAAGAAGATCTTTTATATGCACGTGACCGTATTATCATGGGAGTTGAACAGGAGTTTGTCTTGGATGAAAAAGATAAAAAAAGAGTGGCTATCCATGAGAGTGGTCATGTTTTAGCTGCACTGCTTTTAGAACATGCCGACCCTATAGAGAAAGTCAGTATCATACCCAGGGGACAGGCACTGGGTATGACAGAACAACTACCGCTAAAAGATATCAAAAATTTCCCTCAGGCTTATCTGCTGGATAAGATAGGGGTGATGCTTGGCGGAAGGGTTGCTGAGCTCACACTGCTTGGTGATCTCTCATCCGGTGCTGCCAATGATCTTAAAGACGCAACCAACCTGGCAACACATATGGTCAGCCAGTGGGGTATGAGCAAAGAATTGGGACCGGTCTATTATCAAAAAGGTGAAGAACATGTCTTCTTGGGGCGTGAAATGGCAATGCCGAAAGATTTCAGCGAAGCAACAGCAAAACTGATAGATGATGAAGTACGAAGGATAATCTCAGAGAAAGAGAAAGAGGTTGGAGAACTTCTTGAGGCGCATAAAAAAGAGATTGTGGCTCTCTCAAACGAATTGATAGAAAATGAGATGATCTATGCAGATGAGATCAGGTCTATTGTAGGTCTTTAAATAACTGTTGTGTATCAAGTTTGTAAAAGAGTTTTAGCTCTTGATAGATATCGGGAAAATACGCTTTAAGTTTGTTGGGTGCTTCAAAAAAACGTTCACTGCATACAGCAAAAAACTCTGCTTCATTTGTTAATGCATATGTGCCTAAAAGTGTGATTTTTCCTGAACTTTCCTCATCGTGAGCCTGATTACGTAATAGATCAAAGGCTTTAGAGAAGACTTCAGACCATCTGTGATAGTTCGAATCTTCCAAAACAGGTGTACCATCCGCAAAGCCATCTTCAAAATCCAATTCATGGGCAAACTCATGGATGATGACATTCTCTTTTTGCTGCTGTGCTATATTATGTTTTATATCCTGCCATGAGATCACTACCGTGCCGTTGGCGGATTGGCCTTCCAACACGGATGTTTCATCATGGTAAATGCCACCACTTGAGTGTGTTTCGTTCACAATGAAGTGTTCCGGGTAGACAATGATCGTACTGACATGGTCTTTTTCACCCAGTTCAAATCCAAGCCTCATCAAGCAGGCATAAAATGCGATGATGACTTTGATCTCATCGTTGATGGTCATTTTTGCCCCAATAAACTCTTTTTGATCTATAAAGAGTAGGATCAAAAGATGGATTTTTTCTTTATATATGGGTGATAGAACTTTGTATTGGTGTATGTTTTGAAGTATGGTTTCATAGGGTCTTGGAAAGGGTGTGGATTTAAGTCTTTTATATCGCCACATTCGATGAAAATACTTTACACTTTGCCAAAAAAGAAAGAGTGCAAGTAAGGCAAAAAGAAGTTGTATCAGTAGAAGATAATAAGCCATGCATACCCTTTTAGATACTACATCATAACAAAAGTTAGGTAAAAAATTTAAATATAATGTTTAGCTAGATATAATATTTATCTATAATTATTTATTGAAAAAGGAATTAACAATGGCATATATCAAATTGTGCAGCTATGAAGAAATGGATCCAACGATCCAGGAAAAAGCGAAACAAATTTTAGAGAAGACAGGCAAACTAGGGGAAATTTTCGAACTTATCGCACTCAATAAAGATATCTATAATGCTACAGATAACATGGTGCAGGATTATTTGCTTAAAGAGACGCTTTTACCGTATAGTACTAAAGAGCGTATTGCTTTGCTTATCTCGATTGATAATGGCTGTAAAATGTGTGTGGATGTCCATAAAAATATTGCAAAGATGCTTGGTATGAGTGAAGCACAGGTGCAAGAGGTACTTGAGGGTGTAGATGCCATACAGTGTGAAGAAAGTGAGAAGACGCTTTTAAGATTTTGTATCAGGGCTTCACAAAAAGACAGCTATAAGATGATGCAAGAGGATGTTGATGCCGTAAAAGAGGCAGGTTACAGTGAAGCACAGATCCTTGAAGCCGTTGCTATCACAGGATATTTCAACTATATCAATACACTTTCAAATGTGTTTGGGTTGGGTAAACAGTAATCATCATGTCATCCCCGTCTTTAAAGTTTGGGGATGATGGTATAGTTAGATCTTTTTAACCGGCTACACGGCTGCCTTGACCGCCATTACGGCTGTCACGACCACCACCGCTGCGTCCGTTACGTCCATGTTTGTTACGGTCACTGCCGCCACTTCTACGTCTATTATTGCCACGATAACCACCACGACTACGGTTACGACCACCGCCTCCGCCGCCTCTGTTCTGCATTGCACGTTCAATGAGAAGTTCGATCTCTTCAAGACCAAGACCGATGTTGTCTTTACCTTTGACTGAGATCTCACTCTGTACCATAGAAGCTAAAAGATGTGCGATTGTTACAATGTCAAGATCATGCTGAAGTGTTTTAACAAGTTCTATCGCTTTTTCGGTTACCTGAGTCTGGGCGATCTTTGCAATAAGCTCATCTTGACGGTTATTCTGCACTTCCATACGTGTAGGGATCACTTGTGTAACAAGTTTTGCCCCAACATCTTTTTCGATACGCTTAATAGTTCTAAGTTCATTTGGACTTACTAAAGTGATCGCTTCACCGGACTTGCCGCCACGTCCTGTACGGCCGATACGGTGAACATAACTCTCCGAGTCAAAAGGGATGTGGTAGTTGAATACATGTGTCACGTCATTCACATCAAGACCACGGGCAGCGACATCTGTAGCGATGAAGATATCGATACCGCCTTGTTTAAATGCTCTGATGGTTACTTCTCTTTGTTTTTGTTCCATATCACCATGAAGACCGGATACTTTGAACCCTTGTGCAGTCATGTGTGCCACAAGTCTATCAACCTCTTTTTTCATACGACAGAAAATAATACACTTCTGTGGATTCTTATAGTCGATAAGTCTTACAAGTGCGTCATCTCTCTCTTTTTCCTGTACAACATAGTAAAGCTGAGTGATCTTTGTGTTGGTCGTTTCTGATTTTGTGATCGAGACGGTTTTAGGGTTTTTTAGAATTTGCTCTGCAAGTTTTCTGATGCCTTTTGGCATGGTTGCCGAGAACATAAGTGTCTGACGCTCTTTTGGGAGGAAGGTAAAGATGTTCTTGATCTCATCGAGGAAACCCATGTCCAGCATTTCATCTGCTTCATCAAGTACGACGAATTGCGGGTTGATCTTGATCTTTCCACTCATAAGAAGGTCTTGAAGTCTACCCGGTGTTGCTACAACGATAGAAGCCTGTTTGATACGCTCTATCTGTTTTCCATACGGTGTACCACCATAGACTGTAGCTGTTTTAAGCCCTGAATTTTTACCAAAACGGTAAAGCTCATCACTTACCTGCATCGCAAGTTCACGTGTAGGAACGATCACAAGCCCTTCTACGGAACCATCAGCTTTCATCATACTCATGATAGGCAGACCAAAAGCAGCAGTTTTACCTGTACCTGTCTGTGCCTGAGCGATCATGTCGTGACCTTCCAGAACTAAAGGTATAGCATCTTTCTGTACGGGGCTTGGTTCTGTGAATCCGGCTTCTGTTACGGCAGCTTGTATTGTTTCTTTGAGGTTAAAGTCAGTAAATTTCATATTGTTTCTTTATAGTAAAATAGTGGGGTTTGATTCTTTTATATCCGTCATCTTCTTGCCTGATACCCAGATCCAACTATTATAGGCAGTAAAGCCATTAGATCCTTAATCAAGTTGAGAAAGATAAATATTTTTATTAAGAGATATAAACCCTGTTTTATGCAGCTGATACCAAACTGTGTCACACGGTTAAATCGCGGAAAATAGAGGAGATAGTGTTTATCCCAAATAAGGAGTTTGATACTCTCTTGCAGAAAAGTTCGGAATTATAGCAGGATTATTTGGAAAAAGCTAGGGTAGTGTTGAAAATATCTTTATAATGATGGTATTAAATTGTCAGGTAAGGTTATTTCATAACCAAAATAGGCAACAATCCAAAATAAGCCAATGTGCCGAATGCTTGATCTATATTGATATCAGGCTTTATCTCTAAAATCATTTTTTTAATACTCTCTTCATCCAGATCCCCTAAGAATTCCCCTTCACCATGGTTCTCTTTGTAGAATTTTACTAAAAGATATGTCTCTTTCTCTTCTTTATATCTCCATATTGTCATCTATTACTCCTTATTGTATATTACAAATATGGATTTTAGCGTAAAAGTACAGTATCACTACCGTACTCTTCTCATATAGTGTACTTTTGTCCGTGTTCCTCTGCCATCATGATAGTAGCTTGTTGTTTTGATACGAAGCAAATGGAATCTTCCTCTTCTGAACTCTTCACCTTTAATAATCATGACCCTGTCTACAAAGCCTTGGTTCCATCTTACAGTAAGTTTATTGTTTGAGATCGTTGCTCTTGCTCTACCCCAATCACAATCTCTCGGATGACATTTCCCCCATGCATGTACAAAGAAGCTGTTTCCCGGTTTACGTATATTAAGCCGTGTCAGGCTTCTTGTATCTGGATCATCATTTACCCAGTTTCCGGTAAAAGATCTTGCATTGTTATATATACTATTTCGTCTTTTCTTAAAGTATTCAATTTTTGTTTTATCTGCTCTGGCACCATGATAGAGATATTTGATTACGGCTTTGACCCTGTTTTGATTGATGGCTTCAAGGAAAATGACTTTATGTCCTGCTCCAGCATGTTTCCATGATGCCAAAAGACCATTTCTTGTACGGGTATAACGTGTATTTCCCCAGTTGCAATCAGTGGGCCGACACTGTCCAAACGCTTTTATCTGACCATTGTTTTTGATGACGAGTTTTGTCACACCTCTTGTATTTGGATTCTCGTTGACCCATACAGAGTTATAGTTAAACGCATATCCGCCCAATGTCATTAGAACGATTAATGAAATGATTTTTACTGTCTGTCTCATGTTTTATCCTTATGTATAAATTTAAATGTTGATATATAGCTATATAATAGGATGGTAAGATAAAAAAGTGAATGAATAGTGAATATTTATTGATTTTGTTAAATAATCTTGTCTCAAATGCCATGCTAAACGTGTATCAGCATCTAAAACAGACTATTTCATTTTCTCAAGCAAATCCATTACTTCTTCATCACTTACATCATACCAGTTCTCATAAACCTGTGCGACTGCATGAAAATCAGCGGGAGATTCCAGTACGATCACTTCATCTGCCATTTGAGAAAATTTTTCTATGGCTTGGGCACCGGCAACGGGTACAGCAACAATGATCTTTTTGGCTTTGCATTTTTTGCATAAAGTAACAGCTGTATGCATAGTCGATCCCATTGCAATACCATCGTCAACAAGTATCACGGTTCGACCTTTCATCTCTGGAAGCGGTTTCCCGTCTCTTAGTATCTGGATGCGTCTTTGTATTTCTTGACTTTGTTTTTGAATGATCTGTTTGATCTCATACTCAGATACATAGGCTGCAGCCAATGGGTTGATATAAACAGAATCATCCTCAGCTATAGCACCAAAACCACTTTCGGGATTGTGAGGGTAGGGGAGTTTACGGCAAATGATCAATGAAAAATCACATTGAAGTGCTTTGGCAACTTCGCACCCCAGCTCCACACCACCTCGTGGTATGGCCAAAACCAGAGCATCCATTTCTTTGTATTTTTGGAGTGCTTGAGCCAGTTCTTTACCGGCATCTTTGCGATCTTTGAACATGCTGTCTCCTTCATTATTCTATTCTACTACAAATAGGAAATAAAAAGCAATAAAGGTGTATCATTAAAAAAAGGAGGGCATCATGAAAAAGTTAGCTGTCATTGAAATGATAATGATGGACTTTTCCAAGCGTACATGCATAAGAAGAGAAGAATGCACTCCAAAACGCTATTTATGGACAGATGCTTTTGCAGTATGCAACTTTTTGGAACTTTTTCATCAAACAGGCCGGGAAAGTTATAAAGAAGAGGCTTTAATGCTTGTTGATCAGGTACATCATGTTCTGGGGAAACATCGCAGTGATGACACCCGAAGCGGATGGATCAGTGGTCTAAGTAAAGCAGAAGGAGAGTTGCATCCTACTGTTGGGGGATTGAGGATAGGCAAGAAGCAGAATGAACGAAAAGAAAATGAACCTCAGAACGAGCGCCTGGAGTGGGAACAGGACGGACAATATTTCCACTATCTGACCAAGTGGATGCATGCATTGAATCTTCTTACAGAGGCAACAGGAGATCCAAAATATAACCGTTGGGCTCTGGAGCTTGCAGAGACGGCTTACGATAAATTTACCTATGTGACACTTGCAGGAGCCAGACGTATGGTCTGGAAAATGAGTATTGATCTCTCTTATCCTTTGGTCTCTTCTATGGGACAGCATGATGCACTGGATGGGTATATCACTTATCTTGAACTGAGCAGAACAGCCTCTGAATATGATGGGGCTTCTATAGATGCAGAAATAACAGGTTTGTCCCAAATGTCCCAGTCGATCAATTGGGATACGGATGATCTGCTTGGGATAGGCGGATTACTGAGTGATGCTTCTTTTTTGATCCAACTGATCATTTCAGCCGAGAGAAAAGATCTGTGTGAATTGCTTTCTAAACTCTTACACCACTCTTTAAAAGGAGTAGAACGCTTTCTTCGTACAGATATGTTAAAGTATCCGGCACAGTATCGGTTGGCATTTCGTGAATTTGGTTTGAGTATCGGCTTGCATGGAGTGAAAAAGATGCAAATGCTGCTCAAGGAACATGCAGTATGTTTTACAAATGATACTTTATTGCGATCACAGTTGAAAGACCTTGAAGCATATCTTCCATTATGTCATTTTATTGAGGATTTTTGGCTGGAAAGTGAAAATCAAAAGAGCAGTACATGGGTTGAACATCTTGATATCAACAGTGTGATGTTGGCTACAAGTTTGGATCCGGATGGATATTTAAGTATTTAGCCGTTGTGAGCATAAAGTGAAAGGCAATAACAAATGATCATATCAAATGTAGAGATCGCTTCTATCTTTAATCAGTTGGCTGATCTGTTGGAGATCAAAGGAGAGAACCCCTTTAAGATCAGAGCTTACAGAAATGCAGCACGTACCATAGAAAATCTGGGTACCGATCTTAGAAAAATGGTAGAAGAGGGGATGGATATCTCTGAGATCCCTACGATCGGTGAGCATATTGCGCTGAAGATAAAAGAGATCGTTCAAACCGGCAGACTTGCCAAACTTGAATATCTTAAACACGCTTTTCCTCCGCATCTTCTGGATCTCCTCAAAGTCGAAGGTATTGGTCCCAAAAGAGCTAAGATACTTTATCAAAAACTACATATAGACTCATTGGATGCATTGAAAGAGGCTGCGCAAGCCCATCAGATAAGAGTACTCAAAGGTTTCAGTGAAAAACTGGAAAACAAGATACTCAAAGGCACTCTTATGGCAAAAAAGGAGGGCAAACGCTTTATGTACTCCGTAGCAGAACCCTATGCATATGCACTTGAAGTGTATCTAAAAAAGTACAAGGGGGCCTTGCAGGTCACAGTTGCCGGAAGTTTTCGAAGAAGAAAAGAGACAGTGGGTGACCTGGATATCCTTGCTACTTCACATGATCCTGCGCTTCTCATAGAGCATTTTGTGAAATATCCCGATATCAAAGAGGTCATTTCACAGGGTGATACCAGATCGACAGTGATCCTCACAAATGGAATGCAGGTAGATCTTAGATGTGTAGCCCAAGAGAGCTATGGTGCTGCTTTACACTATTTTACAGGCTCAAAATCACACAATATCGTCATAAGGATCATGGCAAGAGATATGGGCATGAAGGTCAATGAATACGGTATTTTCAAAGGCAAAAAGAAAATATCCGGAGCAACCGAAGATGAGATGTACGAAGCGGTAGGACTTTGCTATATTGATCCTGAACTTCGTGAGAGCAGAGGGGAACACAGAGCTGCCAAAGAAGGCAGACTTCCTGAACTGATCACACTTGAGGATATGAGAGGTGATCTGCATATGCACACGCACTACAGTGACGGGCATAATACTATTACAGAGATGGCAGAAGCCGCCGGGAAAATGGGTTACTCGTACATCGCGATAACAGATCATTCAGAACATATCCCCATCGTACACGGTATAGATGAAAAGAGACTGAGAGTTCAACTCGAAGAGATAGACAGGATCAATGATACACTTAAGGGGATTACTATTCTTAAAAGTATTGAGGTAGATATATTGGAAGATGGATCATTAGTGTTACCCGATAGCGTACTTAAAGAGCTTGATCTGGTTGTAGGTGCGGTACATGACAAGTTCAATCTGTCCCAAAAGATGCAGACACAGCGTATACTCAAAGCAATGGACAATCCCTATTTCAATATTCTTGCACACCCGACGGGAAGGCTTATAGGTGAAAGAGAGGCATATAAAGTGAATATGAAACAATTGTTTGAAGGAGTAAAAGAGAGAGGGTGCTTCCTGGAGATAAATGCTCAGCCAAAACGGCTTGATCTGAATGATATCTATACCAAAAGAGCAAAAGAAGCCGGTGTGCAATTCGTTATATCGACCGATGCACACAATGCAGCATCTTTAGCATATATGAAATATGGTATTTTTCAGGCCAGACGGGGATGGCTGGAGAAAAAAGATGTACTTAATACATATTCATTAAAAGCGTTAAAAAAAGCACTTCAACGAGGCTGATATATTAAAGAAATCCCATTTGCAGTTTTGCTTCATCACTCATTTTATCCTGACTCCATGGCGGATCGAAAACAATTTCAACTTCCACATTTTCCAACATATCAAGACGGGAACTGATACTTTTGACAAGATCAACAATCACTTCCGACATCGAACAGGTAGCAGAGGTCAGTGTCATTTTTATCTTGCACATTTTAAGTTTTGTTTCTTCATCCGTCCAACAGTCCACATCATAAATAAGCCCAAGATCATAAATGTTCACAGGCAGTTCAGGATCATAAATGGTTTTGAGTTGTTCAATGACCTTTTCTTTCATCTCTTCATCTGTCGGAATTTTAGTCGTCATGAGCCTCTCCTTCTTTTTTACATTGTTGAGCATGACGATAGATCACATTTAAAAAGGCTTCCAAGCCTTGTTGTCGTACAGGACTTAACAGTTCAGTGATACCCATGGTATGCAGCAGAGCAGGGTCAAAAGCCAATATCTCTTCAGGTGTACGGTCATTGAAGATGTCCAGGAGGATGGTCATCATCCCTTTTGCCATCATTGACTCACCTTCTCCACGAAAGAGTATTTTGGGATGTGTATATTCCGAAATGAGCCAGGCATTTGACGAACAGCCATGTATGAAACTGTCATCATTTTTTTCTCCCGGCATGAGAGGTGGTTGGTTCTTACCCAGATCCAATACATACTCTATCTTCTCATTTGCTGTAGGAAAAAGGTCAAAATCCTCTTTATATGCGGCTACTTTTTCTTCCATGGTCATGATGATTCCTTTGTATGTGCATAAAATGTTTTTTCAAAACTCTTTTGAATGATCTCCTGATGACGTGAGTCTTTTACTTTTTCTATGAGAGTATTGGCAAAGGCAATGATAAGCATTTTTTTGGCTTCTTGCTTTGAAATGCCCCGTGACTGTAAGTAAAAGAGTTGTTTCTCATCAAGCTGTCCGATTGTTGCACCATGTGAAGCCTCCAGTTCATCGATATATATCTCTAATTGCGGCTTGGCTACTATATAGGTACCTTTGTTAAGCAAGATGGATTTTGAGTTCTGGTGTGCTTTTGTATGTTTGGCACTCTGTTCTACTTTAATGAGTGCATCAAATATCCCTCTGGCATCATCTTCTAAAATGTTTTTTGCCTCTTGTACCGAGCTGGAGTGTTCTCCTTGATGCACGATCCGAGAGATGGTGCCTCGTTTGGCTTTACCATTGAGATAGAGTAGGTGACCAGCCTCTATATGTGCATAGGTTCCAAGATCCACTTTGATGAGTTGCAGTGCCGATGTATCACCAAAATCAAAGGTTTTCAGCATGATATTGGCTTCTTTACCTACCGATATTTTATGTGATGCTATCATCGTGTAAGCATGGTTATTGATCGTTTGATCTTTGATGAGGCGAAGCGTACTGTTGGCAGAGACATCTATGTCATAACCATAAAGTACAAGAGAACCCCGAATGTTGTCTGCCTCAAAATGCTCGAAAAACGTGGCATGACGATTGGCTTGGTTTTTGAGTACGATACGGTAGTTGATGAGGGTATCACTCTGTGTAAAACGATGCAGGACATCCACTTCACTGTCTCCATCTATCTCTATGATGATCACTTGAGGAGCCAGAAGATGAGATAGATAATAGAGTGGATCATAATGTTCCATATCAATATTGTTACAAGAACCATAATAGACTCTTAGACCTTTGGGAGCAGACTTCACTACACCATCGACGATCTCCAGTTGTTCCCCTTGGACTATCTCTTTAGGGATAAACGTTTGTTGTTTGTACTCTTTTTTGAGTAAAGCTTCAACATCAAAGTAGCGATAGGCTTCACTCTTTTTGGTAGGAAGATCAAGCGATGCCAGTTTTTCAAGCAGAGGATTTGAACTGCTGATCTTTAGCTGTTTGCCTATCTCTTGTGCAGTTTGCTGTCGTAATGCATCTAGTATCATCTTGTTTCATCCTCTATGGCATCATAACCTTCTTCCTCAAGCTGTGCTACCAGTTCTACCCCTGCTGTTTTGACGATTTTTCCATCTTTAAGTATATGGATGTAGTCGGGTTCTATGTAATCCAGGATTCGACTATAGTGCGTAATGACAAGAAAACTGCGTTTGCCGTCTTTCATGGTGTTGATACCTTCTGAGACAGCTCTGAGAGCATCGATATCCAGTCCGGAATCGATCTCGTCGAGTATGATGACTTCGGGTTCCAGTATGAGCATTTGGAGTATCTCATTACGCTTTTTCTCTCCTCCGGAGAAGCCTTCATTGAGTGAACGGCTTATCATATCCGACTTCATGCCCAGTTCCTCCAGGTGATGCTTCATTGCTCTTAGGAACTCCGCAGCATTAAGCTCTTTTTTGCCTTCGTGCTTACGTTTGGCATTGAGTGCAGTTCTGAGGAAGTAGGCATTGTTCACTCCCGGTATCTCTACAGGATTTTGGAAACTGAGGAATATTCCTTTTAATGCTCTCTCTTCAGGTTCCATCTCTTTGATGCTCCGACCTCTATAGAGGATGTCTCCCTGAGTGATCTTGATATCATAATGCCCGACAATAGCTTTGGAAAGGGTTGATTTACCCGCACCATTTGGTCCCATGATCGCATGGACCTTTCCCTCTTCAAGTGTGAGGTTGAGTCCTTTAAGTATGTTCTTCTCTCCTATGTTGACATGAAGATCTTTTATATCCAGTATCATCCTACGCTTCCTTCCAATGTAAGTTCTAACAATGCTTTTGCTTCTACGGCATACTCCATGGGGAGCTGACTAAAGACCTCTTTACAGAAACCATGCACGATCATAGAGACCGCATCCTCTTCACAGATACCCCTTTGCCTGAGGTAAAAGAGTTGTTCATCACTGATCTTGGAGGTGGTTGCCTCATGCTCTATCTGTCCTTGGGTATCTTTGGATTCCAGATAGGGAAAAGTATGTGCACCGCACTGGTCACCAATGAGCAGTGAGTCGCACTCGCTGTGATTTCTCGCTCCCACGGCATTGGCACTTATCTTGACCAATCCTCTGTAGGTATTCTGTCCCTTCATCGCAGAAATACCTTTGGAGATGATGGTAGAAGAGGTGTTCCTCCCTAAATGTATCATCTTCGTACCTGTGTCAGCCTGCTGGGCCAGGGTAGTGACAGCTACAGAATAGAACTCACCCACAGAGTTGTCTCCTTTTAAGATGCAAGAGGGATACTTCCAGGTGATGGCCGAACCTGTCTCCACCTGTGTCCATGATATTTTGGAGTTATCTCCTTTACAGATTCCTCTTTTGGTTACGAAGTTGTAGATACCCCCTTTGCCTGTTTCATCTCCGGGGTACCAGTTCTGTATGGTAGAGTATTTGATCTCAGCATCTTTCATCGTAATTAGTTCAACCACGGCAGCATGGAGTTGATGCTCATCTCTTGTTGGTGCAGAACAGCCTTCATTGTAAGAGACATAAGACCCTTCATCTGCTACGATTAGCGTACGTTCAAACTGTCCGGTATTGAGTGCATTGATCCTAAAGTAGGTACTCAGTTCCATAGGACAGCGTACTCCTTTGGGGATGTACACAAAAGTACCATCGGTAAATACAGCGGAGTTGAGTGCTGCGAAGTAGTTGTCATTCATTGGTACTACGGAGAACATATATTTCTTGATAAGTTCCGGATGGTTTTGTATAGCTTCTGAGATGGAGCAGAAGATGATGCCATGTTTGTTGAGTTCTTCAGAGTAGGTGGTCTTCACTGAAACAGAATCAAAGACAGCATCCACTGCAATGCCCTGAAGCTGTTTTTGCTCTTCCAGAGGGATGCCCAGTTTTTTATATGCTTCAAGTATCTTGGGATCCACTTCATCCAGACTTTCCGGTGCGACCTTAGGTGCAGAGAAGTATGAGATAGACTGATAATCTATAGGTTCATACTCCAAATGTGCCCAGTGTGGCTCTTCCATCTTTTGCCATTTGGCAAAAGCTTTAAGACGAAGTTCTGTCATCCACTCAGGTTCTTCTTTCTTCTTTGAAATAAAACGAATGGTATCTTCATCTAATCCAGGCGGAACGGTTTCAGTCTCTATATCAACTTCAAAACCAAGTTTATAGTCTCCGGATACGACTTTATCTATCTTTTCATTTTCCATGATTTATCCTCCTTTTTAGAGGTATGTACCTTTTATGTATTGACATGTTCCGATTGTTCCAGAGTCTCTATATAATCACATAGCTCACTATTGTCATTACATGTATCTATAAATCCATGTCGCAATTCATAATATGAAGTAACATTCTGTGAAACAAAATCCCAATTAATGAGTCCCCACCATTTTTCAAGATACTCGGCTCTTGCATTTCTATAATCAATATAGTAGGCGTGTTCCCAAACATCACAGGTAAGCAGAGGAGTATGTCCGGATAACAATGGATTGTCTGCATTGGATAATGATTCTATTATCAAACTGTCTGCCTTGTCAATGCTTAGCCATACCCAACCCGAACCGAATAAAGCAGTTGCTGCTTGCAAAAAACGCTCTTTAAATTCTTCAAGGGAACCAAAATCTCTCTTGATCAAATCCAATAGCATTTTAGAGGGTGCATCTGTTTTTTTGCCCATTCCTTTAAAATAAAAATCATGGTTATATACTTGTGCTGCATTGTTAAAGATACCCCCATCAGCAGCAGTGATAATAGCTTCAAGGTTCATATCTTCATAAATAGTGTCTTTGATCAAGGCGTTAAGCTTATTTACATATCCTGCATGATGTTTGCCATGGTGATATTGCAATGTCTCTTTTGAGATATATGGTTCTAAAGCATTTTCATCAAAAGGTAAAACCATTAATGTATGTGTCATTCTAAATCCTTTTTTTACCCTAAAAGAGTAAGTATCTCAATAGTAAACAGTATGTGTGTAGTAGGTGTGTAATTTCTCAATTGGATAGATAGATATATTTATTTTGTATAGATAAGGTATCAAAACAGTAGATTAGGAGGATCGCAGTACATTACGTAACCGTCGATATAGTAAAGACGGATTGTTAAATTAATCCACAGTTACTATATCAACCAACTCAACACCATCACACTCTTTTTTCATGCGCTTATGTTTTCTTGCATCCTCTTCCGCAAGTTCCAGTAGATCAGCAAAATCATTTTTATGCACTGTCAGCTCAAAGATTTCTTTTTGTGTTTTAATGAAAATATTTGTCTCTTCTTCAGAAGTGAGAACAATATTTCTCAAGCCTTTGGCAAACTCACTTTTGATCGTTTTGAGTACCTTTTCATTACGAAGTATCTCACTTAGACCTATTTCTTTGTTTACATCATTATTACACATAACTGTGTAGCTTACTTTTATCATGCCATCCACCCTTTGCCTCCTAAAAAATATTTATAGAATAATTATAGAATAATTATATAGGATCTTGAAGGGTTTAGGTAAAAATATGTCATATTGTCATATTTATTTTTTTGGTTTTGTTGGTTTCATCTTCTACTTTCACTCTTTTACTTCCTTGTAGTTAGGGTTTTTAAAGTAGATGCTGCACCATCCGTTTGGATTAATGCTCCCCTCAACGGTTCTACATTCATTTGTTTCAGGAATAAAGTGTAGGCACTCTTTGCATTTTTTACCATCTTTAGGTGTAGTTTGGTATTTAACAGTCTCTTTAGGTGTTTTTGCATATAAAGGTACACTGTAGAAACTGGCCAGTCCAAGCACGGACATGTATTTAAAAAAACTTCTTCTTGATTTTCTTTTTTGCATTTTAAATTCCTTTGATATTTTATAAGATTTTATTCATAAATGACAATAACGAGAAAGTATGTAATGTTTGTGTAACTTCTGGATAATTATGCAAACCAGTGATTGAAGTTTAAATATTTTTTGAACTTTTATAATTTAGCAGGAAAGGGAAGATTTGGATCTCTGAATTTCGGTTAGTCCTGTTAAAGTTCGTTATTCAGAGGGTTCAGTTATACTTCTATTCAAAAAGAAGGCTCTATCGATGCAAGACCGTTATGTAGCAGATGTAGGAGATTTTGGGAAGTTCCAACTCTTTCGTTACCTTTTTAATCATAAAGAGAGCCCTTTGGACGGAAAAGCTTTATCTCAGATATGGTTCATGCACGAAGGTGAGGGTGAAGAGAACAATGACGGTAAACACATCAACTACTTTGAACGTATGCTGGGAAGTGATGAGTACCTCGAGCACTCGCTCATGGACCTGATCATGAGAGACAAGCGTGAAGTTACAGAGCTTGAAGAGCTCAAGCTTCTCAAAAATGCTAAGTTCTACTATGAAAAAGTACCCAAAGCCTTAGAAGACAGATATCTCTGGCTTAACCAGGCACTTACTTTTTCCAACAGATCACAGATAGTCGCCGTTGCACCGGACAATGGCATGGCACTTAAATGCAACAGAACCCGGAAAGCGTTTGAGTTTTTAACGCTATCAACACACTACGCACAAAAAACATCTCCACATAAATACATCTTTACAGATGAGTTAAGTTACTTCTACCGTTTACCATACCTGGAAATCTGCATCGTTTACCAGCACCTTAGCCGTTGCTTCTCACATGACGAGCAGATAGGATCTTTACTTGAGTCATTACGACAAGAATATCCGGATGTTATAGCCATAAAACACAAGCCATACTCACCAAGAGCCTTTTTCTTTTTATGTAAGAGCCAAGTGATACGAGAGAGTTTAGAACTACGCTTAGAGAAGTTTGCTTCTGAGTTTGAGGAGTTTTGGGAAGTGTTTTTGTAAATAACCTGTACTGCTTTAGTCTTTCTTTCTTTCTTTTATATCTATATCCCAAATATACGTATAAACTTACGATATTTATTACAATTTGGCATATTTTTTATCTTATTAATTATATATGAGTAAAATCATAAAAAGCAGTGGTATCCCCACGAGGACCCGAACCTCGAGCCAGGCCTTAGGAGGGCCCTGCTTTATCCAGTTAAGCGATGAGGATAACAAGAACGGGTTTATAGCAATAAATGGGGTTTTTGGGTAGAATAGAGAAGAATCAACATAATCTTGTACTTATAATCCGGGCAGAGGTTATGCATATGATGAAAAAAAGGATATAGCATGGCAATTATTGGTATAGATCTTGGTACTTCAAACTCTGCAGCCGCTGTACTTCGAGGTGGCAAACCGGTTATTATCCCCAGTACAGAGGGTATCAGTCTCAGTGGTAAGGCTTTTCCAAGTTATGTTGCCATTACAGCTGACGGAGATAAACTGGTAGGAGAGCCTGCGCGAAGGCAGGCAGCAGAAAACCCCGAAGGCACAGCAAAAGCATTTAAAAGAAAAATGGGTAAGCGGGAGAAGATCAGGTTAAGAGAGAAAGAGTTTACTCCGGAGCAGCTCTCGGCTTTTCTCCTTCAAAAGATCAAAAACGATGCAGAGGCATATTTGGGCGAACCGGTTGAGAAAGCAGTTGTAACAGTGCCGGCTTATTTCGACGATAACCAGCGAAGTGCGACAAAAGATGCTTGTAAGATCGCAGGTCTTGAAGTAGTACGTCTTGTAAACGAACCTACTGCAGCTGCTCTGGCATATGGTCTTGACAGGAGCGGTGAAGATATCAAAATAGCCGTTATCGATTTCGGAGGCGGAACGCTGGATGTGACGATCATGGAGTTCGGAAAGGGAGTATTTGAAGTCAAATCGACAAGCGGTGATACACAGCTTGGCGGAACCGATATGAATGAGGAGATCTTCAATCATCTCGTTGAGAAATTCAAGACACAAACAGGCATAGATATCAAGGCGGACCAAAAAGCATCTGCGCGGTTGTACGAGGCTGTAGAGGTGGCAAAGATCGAGCTTACCACGAGTACGACTACGCATATCAGCCTTCCCTATATTTCAGCCGACAAAAAACTTGATCTTGATCTGACACGTACCGAGCTTGAACGGCTTGTACGTCCTGTGATAGAACGCTGTCGAGGACCGATAGAGCAGGCGTTGAGCGATGCTGAAATAACGATAAAGGATATAGACCGTATCGTATTTGTAGGAGGACCTACAAGGATGCCTATTGTACGTAAATATTTTGAGGAGCTTCTTGGCAGAGAGGCCGAAGGCGGCATAGACCCCATGGAGTGTGTCGCCAGCGGTGCAGCCATCCAGGCTGGGGTACTCTCCGGAGAGGTGAGCGATATCGTACTGGTTGATGTCACCCCGTTAAGCATGGGTGTAGAGACTTTGGGCGGCGTGACAACAACGCTGATCAGCCGCAACTCTCCGATCCCGGTCAAGCATACGGAAACTTTCACAACAGCAGCAGATATGCAGACCAGTGTCACGGTTCATGTTGTACAGGGGGAGCGCCCGATGGCTGCTGACAATGCATCGCTTGGCCAATTCAACCTTGACGGTCTTGCTCCGGCTCCCCGAGGTATCCCAAAGATCGATGTCACCTTCGATATCGATGCCAGCGGTATTTTGAATGTCACGGCAAAAGATGTCGCTACCGGCAAAAGCCAGTCTATCAAGGTTACGGCTTCGACACGGCTTACAGACAGTGAAAAAGAGAAGATGATCAAAGAAGCAGAGCAGTATGCCGAAGAGGATAAAAAGCGAAAAGAGGAGGCTGACAACCTTAACAGTGCCGATGCTATCTGCTATGAAGCTGAAAGAATGCTTGCTGATTATGGTGATAAGATCGCCGATGAACTGCGCGACAGGATAGAAGCCAAACTGAAAGAGACGAAAGAGGCGATTCATGAGCGTGATCTGGAGATGGCCACAGAGCGTTCCGAAGCGTTGAAAGAGCTCATAAAAGAAGCCGGCAGCGCTATTTATGCACAGGCCAAGCCACAAGGCGGCGAAACATCTTGGGAAGCATCACAGGAAAACGGTACACAAAGCGGCGAATGGCCGTCTGATCGGGTTGTGGATGCAGAATACACCGAATCAAAAAAATAAGTGCAAAGTAGAGGAAGGACAGTATCGCAACGGTAAAAAAACGTGACTATTATGCAGTTCTTGGTGTCGGGAAGGATGTTGACCAGAAAGAGATAAAGGATGTCTTCCGGAAACTGGCTTTAAAGTACCATCCTGACAGAAACAAAGAGCCGGGTGCCGAAGAGAAGTTCAAAGAGATCGCTGAGGCGTATGCCGTGCTTTCTGACCCCAAAAAGCGTAAAGAGTATGACAACAGGGGTTTTGCCGGAGTATCCGGATTTTCCCAGGAAGACCTCTTCGGCGGTATTGACTTTGAGGAGATTTTCCGCGGAGGTGATTTTGGTTTTAACCTGGGAGGCTTTGAAGGAGGTCTTTTTAGCAGTTTTTTTCAAAGAGGACGCCAACATGAATCCAGAGGGGAAGATATCAGGGTCGAAGTCGTTGTCTCGCTGGAGAAGATCGTTACCGGCAGTGTTGAGCAGGTACAGATATCCCATCCCAGGGTCTGCCCCGAGTGTAACGGAACCGGTGCTGCCTCTGGAACCGAACCGCGTATCTGTAAAACCTGCAACGGAACAGGCCAATTGATAAATACAAGACAGCAAGGGAATGTTTCGTACCAGGAGATCAGAACGTGTCCGGATTGCGGGGGGAGAGGAAAGTTTATTGATAAGCCGTGTCCCAGGTGTGGCGGAACGGGAAAAACAGACGAACCCGAAACATTGACTGTCAAGATACCTGTCGGTGCAGAAGAGGGCATGGTACTGAGAGTACCTTCACACGGAAGACCAAGTGTCAATCCGGAAGGGAAACCGGGTGATCTTCTGGTCATCGTTCGCACAGCACATGATCCGAATTTTAAGCGTATCGGTGCAGATCTTTGGCATACGAAGCGTATTGAACTGACCGATGCGGTATTAGGCGCAGAGATAGAAATTTCAACACTCGAAGGATCAGTAACTGTCACTGTTCCTCCGGGCACCCAGCCCAATGCGGTTTTACGTCTGAGTGAAAAAGGATTACCGCACTTTGGAGATGCGAAAAGAGGCGATCTCTATCTTCGCCTGAATATATATATACCCGAAAATCTAAGTAATGAGGAGAGGGAGCTCTACGCAGAGCTCCGCAGACTCAAGGGGCACCTTAAATGACAATGCCGCAATAATTACACCTGTGCAAGATCAGGTTCGCTGCAATGCCGCTGGATAAATTTACGGCTTTGATCACGCAATTCTATCGCCACATCCCATTGCTCTTTATCTGTTCCGGCTGCGATCTTCTCCGGGTCGATCGGCTTGCCGATCTCGATCGTGACGGCACCGCGATATGGAAACCTGGATTCGGCCCGCAATATGGAGCGTGTACCTCTGATCGCAACAGGGATAACCGGTACACCCGCTTGCGCCGCTACACTGAAAGCACCCAGGTAAAACGGCATCAGGCCGGGAATCCGGCTGAAACTGCCTTCAGGGAAAAAGAGCAGTGCATGACCCGATGCAAGAACACTGCGGAGGTGCTCCACATCGTGAACACTCTTGCTGATCTCAAAACGTTCGACAAACTCCGTATGGATCTTTCTGAGTGGTATGCGGGTAATGAAGGTTTGGGAGAGCTCGGCCTTGGCGATAAAGCGAAAATACCCCGGCAATACTGCCAACATGGCATAGCCGTCGAGATAACTGGCATGGTTTGCCACCAATACATAGGAACGTCCATCCGTTGGGAGGTTTTCCATCCCCTTTACCTTAAGAGGTGTGCCGGTTGCATAGGCAAGCAGTTGTGCAGATCGCCGCATTACGGCCCATCGCATGGAAAACTTCGGCAATAACGCAACAGATAACCAGACACCCGGTGCGAGCAAACCGGAGATGGCCCAACTGTAAACGGCGAAGAAGAGGGTACCCATGTACTGTTTTATACGTCGAAATCGGGGTATGATACTGTCAAGTGCCAGACGAATCACCTGCAAGGGCACACTTTTAGCCTCTTTGCCGATCATGCCTTTTTCAAAGCGTTCACAGCTTGCTGCGCGCCGGATCTTGCCACTGGAGGTCTTCAGAACGCTGCCGGGCGGTGCCAATACGATCTTATCAGGCGGTATACTGGTCAGATCGACTGACAGTGTATTGATTTTGCTTCGCAGCATATGATGTTCATCAGGATCGTCACTTCGCGTTTCTGCCAAAACAATCAGTTGTTCGGTTTGTGTTTTTTGATCCATGCTGCCAAATACGGCGACACAGCCTTTGCGGATACCCGGAATGTCTCCCACCGCCTTTTCCAGCTCGTCGGGGTAGATGTTGCGCCCTGCACGGATGATAATATCCTTGATACGCCCGGTCACATAGAGTTCGCCGTTGGCGATGTAGGCGAGATCTCCTGTATCGAGCCACTTCCCGTTAAAAAGGTGTTGCGTTTTTTCGGCATCACGATAGTAGCCGCTGGTGGAAGAGGGGCCGCAAAACTCCAGTCGCCCCTCATGCCGCTCGGGCAGTTCATGCCCCGCAGGGTCCACAACCCTGATCTGGTGCCCCGGAAGGGGGAGTCCGCTGGAGACAAACTGTAAAGTGTTACTGTCATCCTCTTTGACTGTTTCAGCTACTCCGGAACGTGTAAAAGTGTCGCGGTCGATGCGGTCGATACGTGCACCGCGTTGCAGGGGCGGAAATGTCAGTCCTACTGTGGATTCGGCAAGGCCGTATACCGGCATGATCGCTTTTTTGTTGAATCCGTAGGCCTCAAAACGCCTGCCAAACTGCTCGAGTGTCTCCGGGCTAACTGCTTCCGCACCGTTGAATGCCGCGCGCCATGAGTCAAGATTGAGCCCTGTCAGATCGGTATCTTTCAGGCGGTGCAGGCTGTATTCATACCCGAAGTTCGGTGATGCGGAGAGTGTACCGCGGTAGCGGTGGATAGCCCACAGCCATCGTTGAGGCCTGGCTAAAAAATCCAGCGGAGAGATCACCACGAAAAACGTGGCATAGTAGAGGCTGCCAAGCCATGCACCGATAAGGCCCATGTCATGATAGAGGGGAAGCCAGCTGACAAAGACATCTTCAGAACTCACATCGATGACCTCTCCCATGGCACGGATATTGGCGAGTAGGTTGGCATGTGTCAGTACTACACCTTTGGGGTCGCCGGTACTGCCCGACGTATACTGTAAAAATGCGACATCGCTGGCATGCAGGGTCGGGAACATCACTTTGGCTGAGGATTCTTTTAATTCGGAAACCGACACGATCTGTTTAAGATTGGGGACCAGTGACTTTAGAAGCTGTGCAACATATTTGGCCTCGGGTACGGTGATCAGTATATTTGCGCGGCAGTTATCCAGTATGCCGGCATGTCGTCGCATGTGATCTTCAAGTTTTGAGAGTCGTGCAGGGGGATAGATGGGTACCGGTATACCGCCGGCCATCAAAATGCCAAAAAAACTGAAAAAGTAATCCGGTCCGCTGGGCAGCATGATCGCAACGGGCTCAGCAGGTTTTAGTTCATGTTGCTGCAAAACTGCTGCCACTTTTTCGGCGCCTGCTTCGAGTTCGGCGTAGGTGATGATCTCACCGTTGCCATCGTCCTGGTAGAGTTGAATATGGGGGCGGTCCGGATGCTGTGCCACATGCCATCGAAGCACCTCCAGCAGGGTCTGTGCTTCGGCGGGTGCAGCTGCAGCTTCACCCAATGCTGCCGTAGAGATCTCTGAAGTCGGCCGGCTCACATAAGAAACCTGTGTATCAAGCAATGTTCGCAAGAGATCCCGCGGTGTCTCAGCTTCTGCATAGGTACGTTCCGGCAGTGCAAGCTTGAATGCCGTTTCTACCCGGGCGATCAGTTCAACACGTGAGAGGCTGTCGAGCCCAAGATCTTTTTCGAAACTGCTGTCAAGGGTAATATGTTCTGTGGGAAGATGATGCGAATGTACCTCTGCGACAAGATCATAGACAACCTGTAGCAGTTTTTCTGTTTTTTCGTCAGACCGGTTTTCTTGTTGAAAAGTTTGCATGCTGCATTCTCCTGTTAGAATAATCATATCCAATTACGAATTAGACTTGGGTGTATGCTATTACCCCACCAAGTAAATACCCAAACTTTTAAAAGAATGCGAAGAGGTAAGATGTGAGTGAAAAAAGCTGTAGGACCAGCTGGCTAATTCAAGGATTTGGTAATAAAACTCAGGAAAGTGCAGCACGTACCTCTTCGGCTGCTTTTTTCTCATCGACTTTCATCAACAGCAGTAACCCTAAAATAAAGAAGATGGCAACAGATGCGATCCCCGCCCGGGAATTTTCTGTCATCACCGCAACGATCCCTACCAGTGCCGGTCCGAGAATAGTGGCAAATTTCCCCAGAAAATTGTAAAAACCGAAAAACTCGGCGGCATACTCTTCGGGAATCATCTTGGCATAGTAGGAGCGACTCAGTGCCTGGATACCGCCTTGCACCAGAGCAATAAGGAGTGCAAGCAGGTAAAATTCGTAAACCTGATCCATAGCCATTGCCCAGAGTGTGATGAACAGGTAGGTTCCGATGGCGAGGTAGATCGCTTTTTTGGTATCCCACCGCTGGGCAAGGTAGGCAAAAAAGAGTGTGGCGGGAAATCCGATAAACTGGACGATCAGCAAGGCGACAATAAGGCTTTTGGGATCAAACCCTATCGCCATGCCGTAATCGACTGCCATACGGATTATGGTGTTAACCCCGTCAATGTAGAGCCAGTAGGCAACAAGAAAAAGCAGCAGTCCTTTGAGCAAACGTATCTTTTTCAGCGTACCGGTCAGTCGTTTATAGCCAAGCAGTATCGTCTGGATACTCCCTTTTTTTTCAGGATTTTTATCCTCTTTGACAAACAGCAAAAGCGGTAGCGAAAAGAGTGCCCACCAGAGTGCAACAGTGATGAAGGCGACCTTGACAGCCTCGGTTTCGCCTGACAGCGAGAAAAATGACGGAAACTGTACCATAGCTACATTGAGAGCAAAAAGGATACCGCCGCCAAGATACCCAAGTGCGAAACCAAGCCCGGAGACACGGTCGAACTCCTTCCTTTTGGCAATGGAAGGGAGAAGGGCATCATAGAAGGTATTTGAACCCATAAAACCTATATTGCCGAGTACATAGACGAAGATAGCCATCTCCCACTCTCCCTTGCCGACAAAGGCAAGGGAAGCACTCATCAAAATACCCAGATAGGCGAAGAGAAAGAGGAAGCGTTTCTTGACATTGCCGACATCGGAAATGGCACCCAGCAGCGGTGCAATAAGTACGATGACCAGGCTTGAGAGAGCATTGGCAAAACCAAGCTGTGCCGTACTCATGGTCACATCGGCTTCGGCACTGAAATAGGATTTGAAAAAGAGTGGAAAAAATCCTGCCATAACGGTCGTAGCATAGGCAGAATTGGCCCAATCGTAGATAGCCCAGGCATAGATGGATTTTTTTTCATTCATATAGACATCATACCTGTCATATGTTTAGGATACGATAAGATATGAACTTTTTGAAACTTTTTGCAAAAAACAAAAGGACTTATCAATCATTCAATCTATATGGTATACTATAGAAATATCTGCTTACAAAAGGAGTGATGATGAATATTGGTGAACTTTGCAATCGTGAAACAGTTGTTGTGCAGCAAGATAAAAATATCGTTGAGGCAGCCAAGATGATGCGCCATTATCATGTTGGCGACTTGATCGTCGTAACTAAAAGTGAAGAGGGCAATACTCCGGTCGGTATCGTGACCGATCGTGATATTGTTATGGAAGTAGTGGCTAACGGTGCTAATCCCAAAACCGTCAAGGTTTCCGAAGTCATGAGCCGGGAATTGGTGACCGGCAGAGAAGATGAGGGTATTTATGAGACCATTAAGCGTATGCGCATGCATGGAGTCAGAAGATTACCGGTTGTCGACAAAGAGGGCTACCTTGCCGGTATTCTCGCTGTCGATGATATTTTAGAATTTTTAGGTGAAGAGGTCGATGCGTTAATAGGACTCTTTTATAACGAACAGCGATCTGAAACCGATAAGATGGGATAAAAATAAAATGCAATAAAAAGGAAAAACACCCATGTTTGAATATAGTTATATTATTAAGTTTAATAGAAAATACTTTATAAATACCCATTGGTTAACATAATTTATCTAAAGTACACATTCTTAGATTTTTTGTTTGACTATTATGTGGTCATAAGAATTTTATTTACTTTAATGTATTACAATAATTTAAAGGATCTTAAAATGAGCAAACAGAACATTATACGCATTACCTTATTTGTCTCGGTTCTGGTATTTAACCCGGCTGCAGCACAGACACTTCATCAATTTACCAACATACAAACCCAACAGACCAGTACTGTTTCATCGAGTATTGCCAATATCTTACATAAAAGAGGACTGGATGAAGATGCAGCTAAAGAGATATCTTCTGACCTGGTGGAAGAAGAAGATGAAGCACTTTTAGCGTTAATGATAGAAAATATTGTAAATAGTTGTGATGAGATAAGTCATAATGAAATTTTGGAATATCTAAGTACAGAAGCACTTCATAGAAAAAATGTACAGCTGGAGAACTATGCACAACTTACACATATGTTCTCCAAGATCAAACAAAGATCTCCCGGTAAAGAAACACTAAAACAATTAAGCATAATAGCAAAACACAATAGTAGCCTGATCGGATAAGCAGTAAAAAAGCTTGTCTGAGCGGTTTAGAGTATGTAGCAGACTATTAATATCTATTGGTTAACATAATATAAATTCTATTAAAAAAGTAACTTCCCATTCTTATGGGTAATGATGTCCCGCTCTGATCATTTTTAAAAATGCAATTTTTAACAAAATGAAGATATATAAATATTTTTGGTGGAACGAAACTTACAGATCAGTTTCTACATTTTAAATGTAGATAAATAAAAAACTCCCTTTTCACACATTTAAAATTTTGCATACTGATGGAATCAAACGCTTGATAAAAATTCATATTTATAAAAAAGTATGCCGATTAAAAATTATTTGGACATATTTTGATACTTAGCAGAAGCAAACCTGCAGATTTAAATATTATAAAATATAACCATATTCATCAAATTGATTCGTGCATTTGATTTCATTCCTATTGTGTGATTACGGATGTGTACATATGTATTTGTAGGTTTGGTTTATCAAATGCTTTATGAAAATACGGATAGATACAATACATTTTTTATATTTTTTAGTATTATGTGTCTCCTCGTTTTATAATTCCCGGCAGTCTAACGATGCAAAGAAATCAAATACTCTACAGGCCCGATATAGAGGGTATTTGAAGGCTATCGCATGAACAAATGTTCACATAATATATCTTTGGATGAAATATAAATGAACACTTGTTCTTTTAAAAAATAAAGCTGTTCCCAATTAAAGAACAGTTGTTCATATATTATTATCTGATACACTTGACAAATGAACACTTGTTCTCTATAATGTCATCAAAGGAGTTACTATGAACGAGCAGAGCGTCACTACAGCCCCTACCAAGGGAAGCAAAACTAAAGAGAAAATACTCAAAACAGCACTTAAACTCTTCTCTACCAAAGGATTTAAAGCTACCACGGTCAGAGACATAGCCGGAGCAATGGGAGTTAAGCAGAGTGCCCTTTATAATCACTTTAAAAACAAAGATGAGATACTTGAAACACTTATCAGTAATCTTACCTCTTCAGCTATAGTCACCCTATTTGACGATAAAGAAGCCCAGGATGCCCATAAACAGGGAAAATCCTTGTTGATGAACATTGCCATTACCTTCAAGCTTTTAAGCTTTGACGGGCAAAATGAGGCACTTTTCAAGCTGCTTATGCAGGAGATCTTTCGAAATGAACGCATACGGGAGATATATAATGAATATTTTTACCAGGAGAACGTTAAAAAGCTCTCTACATACTTCTTTATGATGATGCAGGATGAGCAGATACGGTCTTCAGACCCTCTTTTACTGGCAAATGAATTTTTTTCACCTCTTTTTTTCTATCAAATGCAGGTTTCTTTGCTAAAATTAGATAAAAAATCGACCTCTTCAGTGGTTTCAATGTTTGAGAAACATGTAGAACTGTTCTGGGATAACATCAAAATAGAGAAGCAAACCAGCCTGTTTTAGGCTGATGCTAAATAATATTAAAATAAATACAGAAATCATATTAAGGAATATTAATGAGTAATAAAAAAGATCTTTTTGCACATAAATCAAAATCATGGGATATGAACAGTAAGCGAGTACAAAATGCTAAAAGCATCGCTGAATTAATAGTAAAAAATATAAAACTGAATAAAGATATGGAGATCATGGACTTTGGTGCCGGTACAGGATTGCTGAGCTATTTCATCGCACCTTATGTTGAGAAGATAGTCGCTGTAGACAACTCCCCTTCTATGCTTTTAGAATTTCAGAGTAAATGTGATGAGTTCTCCTGTAAGACTGAAGTCATAGAAAAAGATTTGAGTACAGAGACACTTGATAGAAAGTTTGATGGAATCATCTCTTCCATGACCGTTCATCATATTGAAGATATCCTTGCCCTGTTTTCAAAACTCTATGAGATGCTAAATGACGGTGGATTTATAGCCATTGCAGACTTAGACAGTGAAGACGGTAGTTTTCATAGTGACAATACCGGTGTCTTTCATCATGGTTTTGACAGAGAAGTACTTGAAGTCATAGCCAATGAGGTTGGATTTAAAGAGATATCGTTCGATACAGCCTCTGTTATCAATAAACCGCATCGTGAATTTACAGTCTTTTTGATGACAGCAGTGAAATAATATGAAATATGTATGGTTAGCCATCTTTTTTATAACCCTTATATGGTCTGCTGTCAATCCTAAAGACCAATTTACCTGGTTTTTAGAAGTTGTACCTGCACTTTTCGGATTTGTTCTATTGGGTTTTACCTATAAAAAATTTCCTTTGACACCTCTATTGTATATACTTATTTTAATACATATGATCATACTCATGGTAGGTGCTTATTATACTTATGCTGAAGTTCCTCTGTTTGATTGGATCAAAGAGTCGTTTGATCAAAGTAGAAATAACTACGATAAAGTAGGACATTTTATGCAGGGCTTCATGCCAGCTATTCTGGCAAGAGAACTTTTGATCCGAAAACATATTGTACAGGGGGTTGGATTGTGGATGAATTATATTATTTTAAGTATCGTTCTGGCTTTTTCTGCTTTTTATGAGCTTGTTGAGTGGTGGGTAGCCCTTGCTACAGGAGAAGATGCCGAAGCTTTCCTTGGAACACAGGGATATATATGGGACACCCAGTCAGATATGATGTATGCACTGATAGGGGGAATAGTATCATTAATACTTCTGAGCCGTTTACATGATAAACAGCTTAAGAAGTTTCTTTAGAAGTGCCTTTAGTGTTTTTTTATCTCTGCAACGATCACACCTCTAAGTGATCCCTCTTTGAAGTCTACAGCTTTATCCTGAGGGTAAGCAGCGGTAATTGCCTCACGGATATCTTTAGAGATATTGCTTCCATGGCATTTCAGACATACTGGCTTGGAAATGAGTGGTTTATAAATTCTGGTTACATTACCCTCAACTACAACTTTAATATCTTTAGGTGTAAATGTTTTTGCTTCAATTGAGGCAATATACTCTTGCATGATCTTTGTATCGAGTGCATCAGGAGTATTGTGAGTGTTATTTCTTACTTTGAGTGCTGTTCTTCTTACTTTTGCATATGCCGGTAACTTTTTATTGACATTATTTGTGATCTCATTTGCTTGTGCAGTACAAAAACCTAAAGCAGCCAGACCTGTTTTATCTGCTTTCATCTGTGCCTGAAGTTCACCTTTTAATGCACCACCCAACATTTTGATATATTTGATTCCCTCTTGTTTTGTGCTTAGAGGTTGTGTAGTAGTATTCATATCTGATGCATTGACTAAAGTTGTTAAAAGTGCTGAAAAAATTAAACTGTTTAGTTTCATTTTTTATCCTTATATTTTTTGCAGATTATAAGTAGTTTTTCTTAACCTAGCGTTAATACTATTGTATCTTTGTGGCGGTTAAAAAAATGTACTGTTTCCCCGTAATGGTCACACGGTATTTATGTTGTTGCAGATACTTTTTACAAAAGATCACATCGTTAAAAAGCAGTGACATTTCACTCATGGCATAATTGGGAGCTTTGGCTCCGTATATCATCTCTCCCCCTATCCATCTGCTGTTGGGAAATCCTAAAATGATCGCTGAGTCTTTTTTGAGATAGTTCTGTACCAGTGACATAAAAAAAGGTTTGAAGTTAATACTCGGACTTTGCAGTGTACCTATACTTATAAGCAGATCAAACCGCCCTAACCCCAAACTTTCCAATGCATTGATATCCTCTGTATAAAAGGTGACATTCTTTTCCGGAAACTTTCTTCTGGCATACTCAACAGCACTTTTTGAATGGTCTATTCCTACCAGTTCCAGTTTTTCATATTTTTTAGTATTTAAACTGTTCCTGATCACTTCGAACTCATCTGCTCTATTGACCCCAAGGTTTATAATATGATGTCTGTTCTCCAGTTTTACATTGTTCAATGCTTGTTGGTAGTAGTAGAGAAAAGCTGGTTCCTCCATCTTGTGAATATCTGAAAAATGGGAGTCTGTACCATACTTTTTCTCTTTGGGACTTTGGGTATCGAGATGAAAAGAGCTTTGAGAACTCAGTTTTTCAAATCTAAGTGTTATCAGAGGATATTCACTTTCTTTTGGCAACAGCATTCTGCACATAAGCAGTTCAGCCAGATCTATCCATGCTTTCAAACCTCTATGGATATAAGTAATATTGTCAATGATTATCTCATTTCCGGCATACCTCTCACCAAGATCAGGGTCAAGTACAGAAAAAGAGATACTTTTTTGGGTTTTAAGTCTATTTTGCAACAGAGGCAGTATCTCTTGCATGGTTTGTGTGGTAAATATCATGTGGATCTCTTATTTTCTTCATGAATAAGAAGGATCTCATATTCCAGATAGTTCAAGGGGTAGTTCTTCATAAGCATTTTCATCTCTTTATAACTCAACACATTTCTTGCACCCCCTACACCGCTTTTCTTCATATATCGGAACATGTCACGAACGGATGGAAATTCCAAAGTGTATTTCAAAACTTCATATTTTGCGTTAAAATATTTTTTTGAAAGTCTCTTTATTTCTTCTGCTGAACGGAGTAATGGCGGGATGGATGCCGTTTCATGCAAAGTCTTGAATGTAGCGGATGTGAAAATAGCAAATGTAACGGGAGCATTCAACGCTGCGATATGCTGAAATGTTCTATCAAGATCCTCTGCCCATTGTAAAGCAGAAGCCGATACTATCCTGTCAAATACATAAGTATCCAGACTTTGGAAACATGCAGCATCATTGAAATCCTTGATAAACAACTCAACGTTCTGTTCTTTTGGATGTAGTTCTATCATCCCCTCTGCAAAATCAATACCTACAAATTTCTTTAAAGGCCAGGAGATGATCTTATACATACCGCCTCTTCCGCAACCAATATCCAAAACAGATTCAGGTGTATCAGTTATCTTGTCAATAAGTTCTTTAGCTACTTTGGTCTGGATAATATTGAAGTTGTTATATGCTTTGGCATTCTGGGAAAACTCATTTTGTATTTTCATTTGAAGCATTGACCTTTTTTTCTATCACAGAATATGTTTCGGTATTATATGACTATTTTTGTTAAGAAGGGTATATTGTATGTTCTTTTATGCAAGAGTCCTTCCTGATATAGCGTAAAAAGGGAGAAAGAGAAGAAAGTCTATCGTTTTTGGGGGATAAACAGATCTCATATCAGGAAGGGTTATGAGTATTATAACAATCCAATATGAACTCAATGTAAACTATTTAACTTTTCGATATGATTTCATTAAAAAAGGAATCATATCGTGTCGAGTCATGATCTCATCGTAGTAGGTGCAGGTGCAGCAGGTATGATGGCTGCCATAACCGCTGCACGTACAGGAAAATCCGTACTGTTGTTAGAGAAACTTTCCAAGATAGGCGCAAAGCTAAAAGCTACCGGTGGTGGACGTTGCAATTTGACAAATACACTCTCGAACGAAGACTTCATGGCACGTTTTGGTCGTGAAGGTCGCTTCATGACACCTGCTTTGGAGGCATTGGACTATAAAGATTTGATGAAATTTTTTAAAGAGATAGGTGTAGAGAGCCATGCTCCTGACGGCTACAGGGTTTTTCCTGTTACACACAGTTCTTCAACTATCATTCATGCCCTGGAAGGTGAGATGAAAAGAGTTGGAGTTGAAGTATTGTGTTCACAGCGTGTGGTGAGTTTGGAACTTGATGGAGAAAACGTCACTGGAGTTAAGACTGAAACTGATGATTTTACAGCTGAAAATGTAGTTATTTCTACTGGAGGAAAAGGGTATCCTATACTTGGAGCAGAGGGAGACGGTTACCCTTTGGCAGAATCGGCAGGACATAAAGTAACAGAGCTTTACCCTGCCATGATGCCTCTGAAAACTAAGGAAAAATGGGTAGCAAATTGTCGTGCAGATACCATTGCAAAGGTTGAAATGCACGTTGATATGAAAAAATATAAAAAACTTCGGGCCAAGGGTGATCTCATCTTTACAAAAGATGGCATACGAGGTCCTGTAGTGCTGGATTTTTCAAGAGAGATCACCCCGCTTTTGAGTAAGTTCGGTGAAGTCCCTGTACTTGCCAACTTCACTAAAGGGATGAACGAAGAGCAGATTCGGGAATATTTTAAAAAAGCGTTAGCTGAAAATCCTCATCAAAACACTTTAGAACTTATGCAGACCCTGCTCCCGGAGTCTCTAAGTCTTGAACTCTGTAAATTAGCCGATGCTGACCCTGCCCTGAGTTTTGCTAAACAAGAAGGAAAAGCAAGAGACAGACTCATTAAACTTCTCGTATGGACACCACTCACCATAAACGGGCATGATGGCTTTAAAATGGCGATGATCACACGAGGAGGTGTTTCTCTCAAAGAGATAGACCCCTATACCATGCAGAGTAAAAAGCTGAACGGACTCTACTTCTGCGGAGAAGTGATGAACCTGGATGGTCCTTGTGGCGGATATAATCTTCAATGGTCATTTGCCAGTGGGTATTTGGCGGGGAAGCTGAGTTAATTTATAAATCTTACAGACTAACAACTCCTTCCTTTCTTCCTCGCTGCCACTCTCCTTTACCTTATTATACAAAAGCTCAAAATAACTTAAAGTGTATCACCGGATTTACCTAACTATATAATGTATAATACATACTATAATATATTACGTTCCATGAGAGGTGTGACGAGGAAAAATTCATATAGTATTCTACATGGGCATTATCAATTACTTCTTTATCTGCAGTTGACTATAACTTATTATTTTGGAAGTGGAGACTTCAGTCCCACCTAAAATCTGCATAAATATCTATTTTTACGCCAAAAGAAGCATAATTTCTAGATAAATACAAATTTTATAAAGCAAATGAGCTTTTTGTGGGACTGAAGTCCCCACTTCCTTTGGTTCTTTCACAATCTCTTTATATTGTGAATTCATATTAAATTACCTATGTTTTCCCACGCATAGCATGGGGATGAGAGCAAATTTAAACAAATATGTTAGACATAAACTCTGTAATTGATAGTATTTATGGTATACTTGCATAATTTAAATTGAATAATATAATAAGGTTAAATTATGAAAAAACTATTTTTGTCAGCTCTTTTGATTGGTTCCTGTACAGTAGCTCTGAATGCAGAAAATAATAATACTGCAAAAATGAATTCGAATACTGAGCATAATAATAGTATGAAAGCAAATAAGAGTACTGATAACAATGATAGTGCAAAGGCAAAAAGAATTAAAGAACAGATCAAGGAGCAGATGAAAAGAGAGGAAAAGTATGCCAAAGAACAAAGGTTTTATCAAGGCGATGACTATGACTTAAAAGCCGTTGAAATCAATGAGAAATCACTTGATTCCATTCCTGTGATTGAACCGGATTATGACTTTGAAATTGATGATGTCTATAGGGATGATATATAATTCCCATTACTTTTCTCACTTCCACACTCTTACGAGTGGGAATGTATATTTCATTACAAACCCAATAACCAATTCGTATATACCCTCCATTAACCAATCTTAAATACAATAAATCAACACAACACAATAAAAATCATAAAAATAAAGAATCAAACATGTATAAAAAGTTAATACTCAGTACCATCCTTGTTTTTGGATTCTCCTCTCTTCATGCAGACTATACACTCAAAGTTGGCAAACGTGCCAAAAGTAAAATAGACCGTATGCCGAAAAATGTTGTGGCTGATATGAAGAACATCCCTCAAGACCCTGCTTTTTATGCAAAGCAGATCAAGGCTTTTCCCAAATCCAAACAGAAAAAACTTGACAGTGACTTTAACAAAAAGTATTTCAAACCCTGGAGTCTGACTAAGCTTGATATTCCCCAAGAGGACTTTGGCTGGGAAGTACGCTTTGTCACCAAAAAGCCTATATACAGGGAAAATGGGCGTGTTATTCCTTCCTATACTTATAACAAATGGATACGAAATGCACAAATGGATAAGATTGATAGTAAAAAATATAAAGCTATCACTGTCAGGCGTACCGATGTAAAGGCACTCCCTACTTCTACAGCATTTTATCGTGACCCTAAACGTGTAGGTGAAGGTTTTCCTTTTGATTACAATCAAAACTCTGCCCTGCACATCAATGTACCGCTTTACATTTCACACTTCTCCAAAGACAGGAGATGGGCATTTGTAAGGGCATCATACTCTTTTGGCTGGGTTAAAATAACTGATCTGGCACTGGTAGACAATAACTTCATCAAAAAGTTTAAAAATAACAACTATGCCATGACTATTAAAGACAATTTGAGACTCTATGATGATAAGAACAGATCATATTCCATCGTTAAACTGGGAGCCCTCTTCCCGCTAAGTAAAGACGGACAGAGCTATTTGGTAGCAAAACGTAATGCAAAAGGTCAAGCTCGCATCCACAAAGTAAAAGTACAAAATTCAAAGATCATCGCTAAAAAACCACTTCCTTTTACTCCGAAGAATGTTGCTATGCTGGCTAAAGAGTTTTATGGAGAGCCCTATGGCTGGGGAGGAGGCTATGAATGTCGTGACTGTTCCGCTACCACCAGGGACTTCCTGGGGGCTTTCGGTATCTTTCTGCATCGCAACTCAAGCAAACAGGCCAAAGACGGGAAGAACATCTCCATAAAAGGACTGAGTAAAGCCAAAAAGAAAAAGAAGATCATCAAGGATGCCGAACCTTTCCGTTCTTTACTTTATGTTCCCGGACACATTGTACTTTACCTGGGACAGTATAAAGGTGAACCGGTCATTATGCATACCTACTGGGGTATACGCAAAAAAGACAGGACAAAGATCATCACCGCACGTACCATCATTACCACGACTGAGCCGGGTAAAGAGCGTGCAGATGTGAGAGAAAAGAGTAAACTGATCAATACACTTAAAACGATAGTCAATTTCTAACGGAGATTTGGGTAAAATCACGCTATGAGAATAAAAGAAAAAATTAAAATATTTACAACGACGATCACAGCAGGAAAATTTAAGGGTAAAACCATAGAAATACCTGCTATCAACACGACAAGAAGCTCCAAAAGTATCCTGAAAGAATCACTTTTCAATACGCTGCAGTTCGATATTATGGATAAGAATTTCGTTGAAGCATTCAGCGGAAGCGGATCTATAGGACTTGAAGCACTGAGCCGTGGTGCCGGAGAGTGCTATTTTATGGAGTATAACAAAACTGCCTTTCGTGTACTGGAATCCAATGTTAAAAAGCTTGATCCAAGCCATTGTCATCTTTTTTTCGGAGACAGCTTTGAAAAGTTCTCCCTTGTTTATGAAATGGTTAAACGATCTCCCCAAAAAACCTACTTCTACTTTGATCCGCCCTTCTCTACACGTGACGGTATGGATGAGATCTACGACAAGACTATTGCACTCATAGAAACTATTGAGCCTGAAGTATGTGAAATGGTCATTGTAGAACACATGACAAATCTTGATATGCCTGAAAATATAGGTAAACTTCAGTTTGCCAAACGTAAAAAATTCGGTCGAAGTACGATGACGTACTATAAGCCTGCAGAGTAGAGGTATTTCCTCTTTCTCTCTTCCCGCTTTTCCCCCTTTATTTTATCCCTCCGGGAATGTTATAATAAATATGATAGATACTTATTTTTATACAAAGGATCTGTGGTGAATAAAAATGAAAAATTGGCACGTTACTATGCCAGATGTGATATTGACCTGCTTAAAGGTCATCTTAAAGAATTACTGAAAAAAGCAAAAGAAGAGATCGAAGAGATCAGTGTAGAAGATATTGATCTTGAAAATATGATCCTCATAGATGTAAGGGAAGCAGATGAGTTTGCTTCCGGGGTCATTCCTGCAGCAAATGTTTTTACCATACCGAGAGGAAAACTGGAATTTGCAGTCGATGATAAACTTGTTGACATGAGTGATCATCCTGTTGTCTGTTATTGTCTTAAAGGTGCCAGAGGACTACTGGGGGCAAAAACCCTCAAAGATCTTGGTTTTACCAACGTGGTCAACCTCAAAGGCGGTATACAGAACTGGGTAAGATCAGGAAGAAGCATCAAAAATTATTTAGGGCATTTTAAACTTGAAAACCTATAAACAGCTTATGGTATAATACTTAAAAAAGAAGAATTCATATGACTAAAAAAGAAGACCATATTGCCCTTTTCATTGACTGTGACAATATTTCACACAAGGCAATAGAAGGCATAATCAACGAACTCAGTAAGTACGGTGTCGTCAATATACGCCAGGCTTACGGGAACTGGACCAAAGACAATCTGAAGAACTGGGAAGACAAACTGCTTGAATTTGCTATCAAACCCATTCAGCAATTTGATTACTCACGCAATAAAAATGCGACCGATATCCTCATGACCATCGATGCAATCGATCTGCTCCATACCAAAGATATCGATGCCTTTGCTTTTGCAACCAGTGACAGTGACTTTACTCCTGTGGTGATGCGTGTACAGGCAGAGGGTATTAAAGTTTTTGGTTTTGGGGAAAAGAAAACACCCAAACCTTTCATGGCGGCATGTTCACAATTTATTTTTACAGAAAAACTTATGGCAACATCAAATAAACATGTGGATGAAGAAAATATTTCCGAAGCCCCTGTCCGTAAAAGCGGTAAGGAGATGCGACAGGATACCTGGCTTGTCAATGTACTCAGAAATGCCGTAGACCATACGATGGATGAATACGGCTGGGCGAATCTTGCAGATGTAGGTACTTACATCAATAACTCCACCTCATTTTCACCTATTAATTTCGGGTACAAAAAACTCAGTAATCTTATTAAAGAAATAGACCTTTTTGATATTGCATTTGATGAAGTCAGTAAACAGATGAGTATAAGAGATAAAAAGTTCGGAAATTAAACCGACTTATCATCCTCAGACTTGATCTTGTGATGATGTAGTGCGGGAAACTTTTTTCTCTTTCTTCTCAGGCTCTATAAACTCTCCTTTTATCAGCCCTGCTTCATGCAGGAACTGTGACGGTTTATAGTCTACTTTTTTCATTTTGTCATATTTTGCCAAAGAAAGATAGAGTTTGTCTTTGGCTCTGGTCACTGCTACATAGAACAGACGACGCTCCTCTTCCACACTGCTCATCATCTTTCTGTTCGGAAATCTGCCGTCTACAAGGTCGACGACATATACTTCAGGAAATTCCAGACCTTTACTTGCATGTACTGTAAGCAGGTTCACCCCCTCACCTTCACTTAACTCTCCACCACCAAGTACCATGGCATTGACAAAGCGTCTTAACTCTTTATACTGACGTGAGAGATCAAGCAGCAGTCTGGCTTTACGTTGTATACGCTCTTTTGCCTGTTTCTTCTTCTCTCTATCCACTTCGCCGGACTTGAGTCTTCCTCTTTGGGTGGAAAGCATCTCAATGATCCCTTCATACAGTTTGGATGAGATGGCAGTTTGTAAAATATGAGCAGGATTCTCTTCATCTTTAACCGTACTCATCAAATTATGGAAATCTCTAAAGAACTTTACTCCATCCTGTATCACTTTGGGATGTTTTAATAACGGATGGGAATAAATATGATGAGGAAGATCCAAATGTCTGAACCTCGTAGCAGAGCCTATCTCATGGTCATCATCAAACAATCCAAGCTGTACATTTTTGTTGGGATTCAATTTGGGCAGATCATGTACTTTCGGATAGAGTACCCCCTGTATGAAACTACCTTTACCGAAATGCAGAAAACACTGGAAAAACTCTTTTGATAGAGCTGAACCTACACCGCTTGCGTACTCAAATACATGAATAAAAGCCATCATATCTTTGGGATTGACCATGAGGGAAAGCAGATCGAGCAGGAATTTGATCTCCTTGGCATCAAAAAAGCTTGTACCCCCTTTACGTTTACAGGGGATACCTACTTCTCTAAGACTTGCTTCTATTCCGTCTGCCGAAGAGTTATTCCTGAAAATAACTGCTATCTGGTCATTGGGTACATGAGTGTGTTTGATGCTGTGTGCAATGGACTGATACTGCTCAAAAAGGTCATTGTACATTAACAGTTTTGGCGGATGTGTTTTCACGTGTCTTCCTACTTCAAGCTTTTTGGGGTAGATACGTTCATTGCGTTCTATGACACGATTCGCCAAAGAAAGAATAGGTGCAGTAGAGCGGTAGTTTGTCTTAAGTGTAAATACTTTGGCATCAGTATAACGTTTAGAGTATGTTGCGATATTTTCTATATTTGCCCCATTAAAGGCATAGATACTCTGGTCATAATCCCCTACACAAAAAAGTGAACGGGGTTTGAGTGTGTCTATGAGTGCCCCTTGTAAAGTATTTGTATCCTGATACTCATCTACAAGTACCTCTTCAAAATCGATGGTATGCTCTTCCAAATGACTTTTCATACGTAAAAGAAGGTCATTGAATGAAGCAAAACCATAGTCTATCTTTTCTTGTTCAAATTCTTTGGCAATGTCCATGTAGGCATCCATCAGCAGTTCATGGTCCGGATATTTTTCCAAAAACCATATATCAAAACCTTCTAAAGAAGCATTTTGGTAAAGACTGTACATCTCATAGAGATAGGTTGCAGAAAAAGGGGCAATAGGTAGATTCATTCTTTCAAAATTACGTTTTTCATAGATACTTCTAAAAAGTGTTTTGAGTTCAGAGGGCTGTTTCAGTGCAAGATTCGGGTGCAGCTCCTTAAGCCATCTGTAACTGACTGCATGAAAAGTACCGGACTCAATTTTGGAAACGACTTTTTTGGGAAAATAGCGTTCAAGACGTGCGATCATCTCTCCGGCAGCTTTATTGGTAAAAGTAAGAAGCAGGATTTTAGAGGGATCCATACCTTGGTGTAACAGATGGGCAATACGTCCTACGATAGTAGAAGTTTTTCCCGTACCTGCACTGGCAATGATAAGATTATGTCCTAAAGGTGCAGTAGCAGCACTTAGCTGCTCTTCATTGAGGGAGCTGAGAGGCAATTATTTTTGACCGATGATATAGTATGTATTTTTATTGTCTACTTTTTTAAGTTCTACTTTATATTTATCTGCCCAGTGTTTTACCAATTCTGTAAATGCTGAAAGATTATCTGCATTGATGTCTTCCTCACATTTGATCTTCAGATAGTTCTCAGAGTTTGACATTGCGATGAAGGCTTTTTCTACAGCCAAAGCATCATTAAATGAAGGAATATGCTGTGAAAATTTATCAAAACCGTTTGTATTTGCGATGATATCATTGATCTGTTTAAGTGTCTGTTCAGTCTTTGTATATCCAAGTTGAGCCAAAAGAGCTTCCGGTGTTAAATCAAGATGCATATCTGTCCTATGTAGTGAAATAAGAAGCCGATTGTAGCGAAATTTTGATTAGAAAAAAGAAGTTGTTTTAAATAAGAGCAACTGCATCATCCAAAATTATATTTTGGATGACAACAGGTTATTTAGAGGGGGTATCATATACTAAAAAAGCGTGTCAGACGGTATTTTTACTCTGGCTATAAGGTCTTTATAGTGTTCGACATTCTGGAATGCTTTTTCGTAACGCCAGCGTAAAACAAATTCAATGATCTCATTTTTCAATATATTGTCTAAAGATTCTGCTTTTCCGAAATATCCCAAAGAGATATTCTTTGCTTTCTTTTTACCATTCTTATCCGGTTCATAGGTGATAGCAATAATTTGTATATATTTACCTTCACGGACCTCACCAAAATCTTCCTCTTTCAGACCGATACCGGAAAGGTTCATTGCTTTATAGATAAAGATTTTATCAAAGTCAGGAGATTTTTCAAAGATCTTAAGTTTTTCATAAAGTGCTTTGACACGCTCTATATTTTCTTCACGGACTTTATCCGAATTTACACTTACGTTTTTAACAGGTTTCTCTACGGATATTTTTTCACTTATGCTTTTTTCCTCAAGATCAGTTTTAGAGTGCGTTTCTTTTTGCTCCAATTTCTCTTCCAAACGGCTGGTAAGTGCTTTAAGTTTATCTAAACTACTAGACATCATTTCCCTTTGTATGGGGCTTTATACCACATAAAAATTATATATTAGAAAATATAGTACACTAGCTTTTATAACAGTTTCTTTAAATTATAGTGAATAATATCAATTTTTTTTA
>OFDD01000030.1_pt1 | contig 29099 bp, 33 predicted proteins | sample 1520451 | NCBI WGS metagenome assembly OFDD01 (sample SAMEA3696446, study PRJEB22514) | metagenome | biome: water; feature: marine; material: hydrothermal vent | place: Pacific Ocean | collected 2014-08-12 | depth 1521 m
AAATGATACTTTTTTAGAATTGGATGGTAGATTTTATATTATGGATTTATTTGGGATAAATCAAACTATAAGCTATTTTATAATATCCTTACAAATCAAAAAAACAAGAGAGTTTATATGTTAATAGATGGACACAACAGAGTTGTAGATTATTTAAGAATATCTGTAACTGAAAGATGTAATTTTAGATGTCAATATTGTATGCCTGAGAAACCTTTTTCTTGGGTTCCACACGAAAATCTTCTATCTTTTGAAGATATGTTTGAGTTCGTAAAAGTTGCAATAGATGAGGGTATTAAAAAAATTAGATTAACAGGTGGGGAACCACTTTTAAGACACGGGCTTGTTCAATTTGTCAAACTTATCCATGATTATGCTCCCAATATTGATCTAGCTATTACAACCAATGCTTTTTTATTAGAAGAGACTGCACAATCTTTAAAAGATGCGGGACTTAAAAGATTAAATATCTCACTAGATAGTCTAAAACCAGAAGTAGCAAAACAGATAGCTCAAAAAGATGTTTTAGATAAAGTTTTAAAAGGTATCCACAAAGCAAATAGCATAGGATTGGGTATTAAAATAAATTGTGTTCCATTAAAAGGGATAAACGATAGTGAAATTATAGATCTTTTAGAATACTGTAAAAAGAATAATTGGGAGATAAGATTTATAGAGTTTATGGAAAACTCTCATGCAAGTGTGAAACAAGGACTTAGTTCCGATGAGATGCAAGAGATAATATCTAAAAAATATAAGTTTACTAAAGGAAAAAGAGTAGGAAGTAGTCCATCTCAAACATATATCCTAGAAGATGGATATAAATTTGGTATCATAGAGCCACATAAAGATGATTTTTGTAGCGATTGTAACCGTATAAGAATTACTGCAGAGGGTTATTTGATACCTTGCCTATATTTTGAAGATGCTTTAAGTATCGCTGATGCTATCAAACAAAAAGATATCAAAGAAGCATCAAATATCTTAAAAAAAGTATTAAAAAACAAACCTGAAAAAAATAAATGGGGTAGTGAAAATCAATCAAATAGAGCTTTTTACGAAACAGGTGGTTGATAAACCAAATCTTACAAACAAAATTATAATAAAGGAAGAAAATTGAGAGCATTAATAAGTGTTAGTGATAAAAGTGGTGTTGAAAATTTTGCAAAAGAGTTAGTATCTTTAGGGTATGAGATAATCTCAACAGGTGGAACATACAAAAAGTTAGTTGAAGCTGGTATAGAAGCGATAGAGATAGATGAAGTTACAAAATTTCCTGAGTGTTTTGAGGGTCGTGTAAAAACTTTAAATCCATATATTCACGGTGGAATACTTCACAGAAGAGATAAACAATCACATCTTGATCAAGCAAAAGAGTTAGGGGTGCAAGGGATTGATCTAGTTTGTGTAAATCTATATCCATTCAAAGCTACTATTGAATCTACAGATGATTTTGAACAAATTATAGAAAATATAGACATAGGCGGACCTGCTATGGTGCGAAGTGCTGCTAAAAACTTTGATAGTGTTATAATAGTAACTGATGTAGTTGATTATGATGAGGTTTTAAATAGACTTAAAAATGATAATAATACACAAGAGTTTAGAAGAGATATGATGATAAAAGCTTATGAACATACAGCAGCTTATGATTCTATGATAGCAAACTATATGAACAAAAGATTTAATGGTGGATTTGGTTCTAAGCAATTTATAGTAGGAGATAAAGTATTTGATACTAGATATGGGGAAAATCCACATCAAAAAGGTGCTTTATATCAATTTGAACAACAATACTCTAAAAAATTTATCACACTAAAAGGGGAAGCTAGTTTTAACAATATGGGAGATATTAGTGGTGCTGCTAAAATCGCTAGTGCTTTTGGAGATGAAAATGCAGTTTGTATCGTAAAACATGGAAACCCTTGTGGATTTGCTATAAAAGATACACTACTTGAAAGTTATACTCAAGCTTTAAAATGTGATCCTATTAGTGCTTTTGGTGGAGTAGTTGCAGTAAATGGTATAGTAGATTTAGAATTAGCCCAAAAGATGAACGAGATATTTTTAGAAGTGGTATTTGCTGCTGATTTTACTGCCCAAGCACAAGAGGAGCTAAGTAAGAAAAAAAGAATCAAACTTTTTAAACAAGGAACAAAAAAAATAGAGTTAGAAAATACACCTTTTAATTTTAAAATCGTAGATGGAGGATTTGTATATCAAGATAGTGATAAAGTTGAAGATGATGAGATTACCAATGCAAAATGTGTAACTACAAAAGAGGCAACTGCTCAAGAGAAAAAAGATATGCAAATTGCTGTAAAAGTAGCTGCACTTACAAAATCAAACTGTGTAGTATATGTAAAAAATAGTGCAATGGTAGCAGTGGGTATGGGTATGACAAGTCGTGTAGATGCGGCTAAAGCTGCTTTGAGAAAAGCAGAAGATTTAGGACTAGATGTTACAGGATCTGTATTAGCTAGCGAGGCTTTCTTCCCTTTTAGAGATAGTATTGATGAAGCAAACAAAGCTGGTGTAAAATGTATTATTGAACCAGGTGGAAGTATCAGAGATGATGAGGTTATCCAAGCTGCCAATGAATACGGTATGAGTTTATACTTTACAGGGATTAGACACTTTTTACATTAATCTTAATAAAAAGCAAACTTCTCTTTCTTCTCCCTATTGTCCTAATGGGGAGAAGTTAAGTTTATTATTGCGACTGTAAAATCACTCCACTACCTATTAAACGGTTTTTATCATAAAAAACGGCAATCTGTCCAGAGGCTACTCCAAAAGCATTCTCTTTTAATACAATTTTTGCACTATTATTATCTTTATCAATTTTAACATCACAATCTATTGCCTTACTTCTATATCTTAGTTTTACACTACAACTAAATTCTATCTCATCTATAAACATATTTAGGTTATTGATATAAACTGTATCAATAGCAAGACGATCTTTTTTTGTTACTGTAATAGTATTGTTTTTAGCATCTATTGATTTTACAAAATGTGGCTCATGAGCTCCATGGACATAAAATCCCCGCCGTTTTCCTATAGTATAATTCATAAAACCTTTATGATGCCCTATAATATTTCCATCTTCATCTAGTGTATCACCTTGATTGTCTATATTTGTATGCTCCCTTAATATATCTGTATAATCATTTTCTACAAAACATATCTCTTGTGATTCTTTTTGGGCAGCTATTTCTTGAAATTGTGAAATTTTTGTAGCCTCTTTTAAAATATACTCTTTACTATATTTACTCATAGGAAATATAAGTTTTGGGATAATAGTTTTATCAATCTGTGCCAAAAAATAGCTTTGATCTTTTGTCAAATCTGATGCGGTATATATATATTTTAAATCACTAGAAGCATAATGCCCAGTAGCTAAATAATCACAACCTTTTTGCATAGCAAAATCAAATAACTTACCAAATTTTATAGTTTTATTACACATCACACAAGGATTGGGGGTGATGCCATCTTGATAGCTTTGGACAAAATAGTTATATACATTTTTATCAAACTCTTCAGTAAGATCTAGTATATGGTATTTAATACCCAAAAATTTTGATATTTTTTCTCCAGCTGAAATATTTTTTTCATGATAACCTTTTATTTTATTGTGTAGCTTCATATATACAGCTTGGATATCATACCCTTCTTTTTGCAATAACAATGCCGTCATGGCACTATCTATACCACCACTTAATCCAACCATTACTTTTTTATTATTCATAGCAACATTATATCAAATTAAAATATAATTACCGATATGGTGTTAATCTACTATTAGCTTTTTTACTGCTAAGTATTTATTTAAGGGTTTAAACATAATATAGATATAATTCTTTTATGATTAAATCTGATGAAAAAATACCACATATTCCTGTATTATTTGATGAAGTTATAGAGGCTTTTAAAGATATAGAAGATGGATATATTATTGATTGCACTACTGGATATGCTGGACATAGTTTAGCACTACTTCAATCAAATCCAAATATCAATCTAATATGCAATGATCAAGATATAGAGGCTTTAAAGTTTTCAAAAAGAAGATTAAAAGAGTATTCCAATAGAGTTATTTTCAATCAAGGCAACTTTAAAGATGTGATTACAAAATTTAAAGAGTATAACATAGTAGGTATTTTAGCAGATATTGGAGTCTCTTCATTACAACTAGATAATAATGATCGTGGCTTTGGATTTGATAGTGATATTTTAGATATGCGAATGGATCAAACTCAAACTTTAAGTGCTAGTAATGTTGTCAATAACTACACCCAAAGCCAACTTGAATATATCTTCAAAGAGTATGGGGAAGTAAGAGAATATAAAAAAACAGCTTCACTTATAGTTGAAAATAGACCATTTAGTAGTGCCAAAGAGTTATGTGCTTTACTAAATAAAAAACTTTATAAAAATAGCAAAATAAATCCTGCAACTTTACCTTTTCAAGCTATAAGAATAGAGGTAAATGATGAACTATCAGTTTTAAGTGATCTATTTGAATCTATAGAAAAAGCAAAACTTCACAACTGTATAGTAGCAATCATATCATTTCATTCTCTTGAAGATAGAATTGTGAAAAACTATTTTAAAAAATGGACCAAAAAATGTATCTGCCCACCTCAAAGTTTTAGATGTGAATGTGGAAACAACCACAATCTAGGTAAAATTATTACTAAAAAACCTATAACACCCATACAAAAAGAGATAAAACAAAATCCACGAAGTAGAAGTTCTAAGATGAGGATATTTAGATTTGACTAAGAAAAAAGATTATTTCAACAGTGTAAATAGTTTGATTATCGTATTTACAGTATTGTTTTTAGCTTTAATAATATGGATGCCTAAAATATATCTACAAAATAATATCTACTATATAAGTAAAAATATAAATAAGCTATATTCCCAATATATATCACTAAAAGAGGAAAATAAATTTTTAGAGCAACAGCTTGAAAAGATGAAATATAAAAATCAGATCATGGACTCTTTGATTTTACAAAATATCCAAAACAGATCTAATAAAAAATAATCTAAAGATTATTGATATATACAAGCTTTACACCATCAAATAAATCTTTGGAATTTTTTAAGGTTTGTAGTGTTAGTTTATGAGGATGACAAATAGCTATAGCAAAATGGTATTTTTTCGCTATTTTTACCGCTTTTTTTATCTGATTTTGTATATACCTTTTATCTATTTTATTATCTAAAAATACATTTCTTTGCAAATATTTTACATGATATTTTTTAGCATATTTTTTACCTACAGTTTTTGATGTAGTTCTACTATCTACAAAATATAGATTATATTTAGCAAATGTTTTCATAAGTTTATCCATAGCTTTACTATTTCGAGTGAATAAACTACCTGTATGATTGTTGATATATTTTACTTTAGGGTATAGTTGGATTATTTTTTTTATCCTATTATCTATAGTTTGTAAGCTATCAGTTATATGTAAAGTATGAGCCTCTTCATACATAAAACTATTAGCTTGTAAAGGTAGATGAACCATATAAAATGGGATATTTTTTGCTATTTTTGCTGATTTTGGATGCCTTTTCATTGGTGGTAGAAATGACATAGTAATAGGATATCCAATACCTAAAATAGTATCTACTTGACTTTTAAACGATACATCATCTATAACTATAGCTAACTTTGGTTGATTTTTTTTAGGCTTTATTGCATTTGAGATATGTTGTTTATCTGGTTTATTTATAACTATTTTTTTATTTATTTTTATATCTTTGGGTTTTTTATCCTCTATCTTTTTATCCTCTGTTGGATATCTAAAAGTATATTTTGGTTGTGGATTGCTATTTTGTTCTATAATATCTTCATCATCTATGGTTGTTTCATAATCTATCTCCATAGCTTTGGTTTTCTCTTCAAATCGTTTTGCTTGTTGTTTTAAGAATTTATCATATTCTAATTCATCATTTTTAGTAGTTTTTTTTATTGTAGTATTTACAGTAGTATGCTTAGTGTTATTTAACATAAAGACCAAATAACCAATAGCAGATATTAGAAATGTTAATATTAATATATTTATAATTTTTAGATTTAATTTAGTAAAAAGTTTTAACTTTGATTTTTGTTTTTTATGAGATTTCTTTTTCATTTATAAAAAATTTATGATACCATTTAGGTATCATAAAAATTGACTAGTTTTTATCTTGATCTACAATTTTATTTGCAGCTATCCAAGGCATCATCTCTCTTAGTTTAACACCTGTTTGCTCAATAAGACTAGCTCTTGCATTTGCTCTTTCAGCATTCATTCTAGGGTATCCTGCTTGACCTTCAAGGATAAAATCTTTTGCAAAAGTTCCATCTTGGATCTCTGCTAAAATCTCTTTCATTGCTTGTTTAGATTCTTCATTGATAACTCTTTTCCCTGATACATAATCTCCATATTCAGCAGTGTTTGAAATAGAATATCTCATATCTGCAATACCACCTTGGAACATTAAATCAACGATAAGTTTAAGCTCATGAAGACACTCAAAATAAGCCATTTCAGGTGCATATCCAGCTTCTGTAAGTGTTTCAAAACCAGCTTGAACTAAAGATGTAACACCACCACATAATACTGCTTGTTCACCAAATAGATCTGTTTCTGTTTCATCTTTAAAGGTTGTTTCAATAATTGCAGTTCTTCCACCACCTATTGCACTTGCATAAGATAATGCTAACTCTTTTGTATTTCCACTTGGATCTTGATCAACAGCGATTAGATCAGGAATACCTCCACCAGCTACAAACTCACTTCTTACAGTATGCCCTGGAGCTTTTGGAGCTATCATAGTTACATTGATATCTGCTCTTGGGATAATTCTACTGTAATGGATATTAAACCCATGTCCAAATGCTATAGTAGCACCATTTTTTAAGTTTGGTTCAATCTCATTTTTATAGATATCTGCTTGATTTTCATCAGGTAAAAGGATCATAACTACATCTGCTTTTGCAGTTGCATCAGCTACACTTAAAACTTCAAAACCTTTAGCCTCAGCTTTTGCCCAAGAGCTTCCACCTTTTCTTAATCCTACTACTACTTCTACACCGCTTTCTCTTAAATTTTCTGCATGAGCATGACCTTGAGATCCAAACCCAATCATAGCTACCACTTTACTTTTGATTATGTTGATATCACAATCTTTGTCATAATAAACATTTAATGCCATATTTTTTCCTTTAAATTTACAAATTTTGGAAGATTATATCCAATAAACAGTAAAAAGAAGCTTTATATATTTTTTGATTTATAAGATAAAATAAGATTTTATTTATATTATAGAGGTTGAGTTAAACTCAACCTCTATATATTTATAGATAAAATATCTATATGATTAGTGTAGTTTTTTCCAAACTGATTTTTTCCATAATACAGCAAATAGTGCGAAGATTACCATATAGATTAGGAAATTGATCCCTAATTTATCTCTAACTGGTTTGCTAGGATCTCCAATATTTTCTAAGTGTTGCATAACTTTTTCAAAACCTTCTTCTGTAAGACCAACTCTAGGCATAGCAGTTCCATGAAGAACTCTTTGTGGATCTTCTACAAATGTTTGTAAGAAATGTTCACTTCTTGCTCTAATTATAATAGATAGATCAGGTGGTAATTTACCCATATATTTTGTAAGTGCATCTTGATACTCTAACACTTTAATATCATAAGCTAAAGAATCTTTTTCAAATTTGAATTTTGATTTTTGACCAATTTGTGTCCATTTTTCTCCAAGAACTCTACCATCATATCTAGCAGCATGACATCTACCACAAGCTGTAACAAAAGCTTCTTTTGGAGTTACCTCTTTTGATGCTATAGATTTTAGATATGCAACGATATTTGCAATATCCTCTTTTGGCATCCAATTATATGAAGGCATAGGATAACTTCTTCCTGATTCTGGTGTAAATTTATGTGCAACATGTGCAGCTTTTGCTGGATCAGATATAAATGCAGCTAAATATTTATCTTCAAATATTGCTCCAGCATTTGATAAATCTGGTGGATTTACTCCATAAGATTGTGCTGATGTTAAAGGATCCATAGGTGCAGGCATATTTGCTGCTTTGATACTATGACAAGCAGTACAGTTTGCCATAACCAAATCTTTACCTTTAGCAACATCACCCTTTTCAACTTCACTTAAATCTTTATATTCAAAATTTTCACTTTCAATATGTTTATGCATTTGAGAATGTGCGAAAGGCTCAACTCCCCAATATGTTACAAGTGTAAAGAATATTACTACTATTAATATTTTAATTTCTCTCATTTTCTACCCCTTACGCTTTCTTCTCAAACATTGTAATAAATGGTAGTGCTATCCATAAACCTATAAATGTTAATGCAGCAACTAAACCAATTTGACTAAATATACCAGATGGTGGAACTTTACCCATAACAGATAAAACAATCATATCTATTAATAGTATCCAAAACCATACAAAGAATATTCCTCTTTTATGTGCAGGTTTTGCATTTGGACTTCTATCTAAAAATGGAAGTAAAACAAAAATAACTTGTGCAAAACCAAATGCTAATAATCCAATATTTTTACTAAATGGTCTTAAAATTTCGTATGACCATAAGAAATACCACTCTGGGTAAATATGTGGAGGTGTTTTAAGTCCATCAGCTGGATCAAAGTTTACAGGATCCATTGCAAATTCAAAATGGTAAAATACCAAATAGAAAAAGAATGTTAAGAAAAATGCCATAACCATAAAGTCTTTTGATAAGAAATCCCATTGGAATCTAATAACTTTAGCATTTTTTGTATCACCTTTTAAATATTTTTCAGCTTCTGCATCAAAATCTATCTCAGCACCCTCTTGATTATTTACATGTGGAATTCTAAGTGTTCCAAAGTGTAATACAATAATACCTATAATAATTAAAGGCATAAGTAAAACATGAAGCATAAAGAATCTTGTAAGGAATGCATCACCTGGAACATAATCACCTCTAATCCATTCAACAAGTCCATTTAAGTCTAAAGAACCTAAAGAGAACAGATTTGTAATAACCATACCAGCCCAATATGACATTTGTCCCCAAGGTAACATATATCCAGAGAAAGCTTCAGCACTAAATGTTACAAATAATAACATCCCTGATATCCAAATCATCTCTCTACCTTGCTTATAAGAACCATAGTAGATCCCTGTAAACATATGGATATAAATAAGTAAAAATACAACTGATGCTGCAACACCATGTATATGCCTAAATAACCAACCATAACCAACTTCTTGCATAATTGTATAGTTTACACTATCAAATGCCAATGCTGTATCTGGTTTATAATACATTAATAAGAAAATTCCAGATATTAATAAAAATCCAAATGTTACTGCTAGAATCATCCCCATAGCCCACAAGAAATTTATATCTTTTGGAATCCAATACTCTTCAGCTAAAACTCTTCTTAGAGTTCTAACAGCCAATCTTTGATTTAACCAATCTTCAATAGAAGTAGCTTTTGTAAAATGTGCCATCTAATACTCTCCTTATGCTTTAGGGTCTAAAGGTTTGCTACCTAAGACACCAGCTGCTTTCATTTTTTCATATTCTGGACCAGCTTGACCTAAAATAATTTTAGTTCCATCAATCTTAAATGGTGGAATTGGCATAGGTAATGGTGCAGGTGCTTTTGTATTAATAGCACTTTGATCATATTGAGCACCATGACATGCACATAAAAAATCCTCTGTAGCAGGTCTATATGATGGAATACATCCAAGATGAGTACATAATCCAATACAAACTAAAAAATGTTCACCATTAATTACAACATCTCTTGCTTTTTCATTAGGTGATGCTTTTTCAACCATCTCTTTTGTTTTCTTTAAGATAAATACAGGTTTACCTCTCCATTTTTCTGTATACATAACATTTGCTTCTGCAGTAGATGTATCAACAGTGGTTGTTCCAGCAGCTTTTACACTTGGAAGTGGATCCCAAGCTCTTTTCATACCGCCCAAAGCAAACACACCACCAACAGCAGCTACAGCTCCAAATGCCATACCCATTGCATCTCGTCTATTTACATTTTCAGACATACTTTTTCCTTTTTTTGAATTTTTAACCACACATTATACGATATCCTATCTTAAAGTATCATAATTGATTGTTATATTTAAGTGATTACTAATAAATAAGATTATTTTTTTGAAGTTCTTTTTTAATTTTATTAATTAAGTAGTGTTTATTGCTACACCACATAGGAGATAATAAACTATCATCATTAATACCTGCTGTTACTCTTGAGATTGATATATCATCAGGTAGCATCTTAATAGATTTGATAAGTGTATCTATATATAAATCTTCTGAAATAGGTGTAAATTTACCTTGGTTATATTCGTTTGTAAGAAGTGTATTTTTTACCACATATAAAGGATGAAATTTTATAGAATTTATCCCTAAATCTATAGTTTGCCTTACACTTTGTAGCATCATCTCTTGAGATTCATTTGGAAGTCCAAAAATAAGATGCCCACAAATATTTAAGTTAAGTTTTTTAGTTTTTTCTATAGTATTTTGTATAGTTTTAAAATCTTCGCCACGATTAACTTTTTTTAATGTTGTATCAAAAACTGACTGGATACCATACTCTATCCATATCTCATAATTCTCATTTAAAGAGGCTAAATATTGTAAAGTTTCATCAGTAATAGAATCTGCTCTAGTTCCTATGCTCAAACCTATAACATCATCAAAACTCAAAGCCTCTTCATACAAAGCTTTTAGTGTTTCAAAAGGGGCATAGGTATTTGTAAATGATTGAAAATAAACTATAAACTTTTGGGCACCAAATTTCTTTTTTAATCTATTTTTAGTAATTTCAAATTGTGTTTGAAGTTGATGTAGCTGATTTTGTAATCTTGGATTTGATTTGGTTGTCAGATTTAGTTTAAATTTAGATTTATCAGTTAGATTTGGAGAGAAAGATTCATTTTCACAAAAACTGCAACCACCACGAGCTACTGTGCCATCTATATTAGGACAAGTAAATCCTGATATACTAATAGGCACTTTATATACTTTTTGCTTATATTTTTTTCTCCAATATCTACCTATTGTATTTAGCTGTTTTTTCTCAATCATCAAATAACAATAAAACCTATTTTACAAAATAATCGCCATCAAAACTTACAAGCGAATAGTTTCTATCTCTTCCTATGGCATCTCTTAGATCATCAATACTAAGATATTCAAGAGTATCTGCCTCTATATATTTACAAACTTCATCTTTTGTTTTAACTGCATTGATAAGCTCCTCTTTTGTAGGAGTATCTATACCATAATAACAAGGAAATTTAATCTCAGGTGATGCAACTCTAAAATGAACCTCTTTTGCTCCTGCATCCTTTAACATTTTTACTATTCTTTTACTTGTTGTTCCACGAACAATACTATCATCAATAACTACTAATTTTTTACCTTCAATTAATGATTTCATAGGAGATAATTTCATCTTAACTTTCATATTTCTCATAGCTTGAGTTGGCTCTATAAAGGTTCGTCCTACATAATGATTTCTAATAATTCCTAATTCAAATGGTATTCCACTTTGTTTAGAATATCCCAAAGCTGATGGCACACCACTATCTGGCACAGGTATTACCATATCTGCATCTAACATATCTTGATCTTTTTTTGCCAATGCTCTTCCCATAGCTTCTCTAGTAGCATATACACTTTTACCATCTATTATACTATCTGGTCGTGCAAAATATATATATTCAAAAGCACAAGGTCTAAACTCTTGTGTATCATCTAGCATTATAGATTCTGGCTCAGGAGTTTCATCTGAGAATATCAACATCTCACCTGGTTTGACATCTCGAACAAAAGTAGCATCAACTAGATCAAAACAACAAGTTTCACTTGCTATGATCCAACCACCACTTTTTAATTTACCGATACTTAAAGGTCTGATACCATGAGGATCTCTTAAAACAAAAAGTTTGCTTCGACTTTGGATAATAAAATTATAAGCACCTTTTAGTTTTTTGACAGATTTTACAATCCTATCTCTTAATCTATCTTTGCTAGATTTTGCAATAAGATGTATTAAGTTTTCTGTATCCATACCTGTTTGAAATATCGACCCTTCACTAATAAGTCGATTTCTTACCTCATCTTTGTTAATAAGATTACCATTATGAACAATAGATATCTCCCCTAGTTTGTATTTAGCTTGAATAGGTTGTGCATCAAATATTGAATCATCTCCAGCAGTTGAGTATCTATTGTGTCCTATTGCCATATCACCTTTTAATATCTTAAAAGCCTCTTCATCAAAAACATCTCGAACAAAACCTCTACCTTTTACAGTAAAAATCTTTTTGCTATCTTCATCGTTGCTATGACCACTACTTATACCTGTAGCTTCATGACCTCTGTGTTGCATAGCAAAAAGTGCTGCAGATGCTAGTTTTGAAGCATCCTGATTTCCATAAATACCAACTATTGCACACATATTATAATCCTAAACAATCATTTATAGAATACAATCCAACCTCTTGATCTGCCAACCAAATAGCAGCCTTGATAGCTCCTCGACTAAATGTATTTCTACTTGTAGCTGTATGATTTAACTCTATAAACTCTCCATCGTTATAAAATCCTGTAGTGTGACGACCTACAATATCTCCACCTCTTAGACTCATAACTGCTATCTCATCTTTTGTTCTTGCTCCGATAATTCCATCTCTTCCTGAAACTCTTACTTTGTCAAGATCAAGTCCTCTAGCAGTTGCTGCATGTTCTGCTAAAGTCAATGCTGTTCCACTTGGAGCATCTACTTTATATCTATGGTGTTGCTCAACTATCTCACAATCAAAATCTGCTAAAGTTTTACTTGCAAGTGCTACAAGCTTATTCATAACCGCTACTCCTAAACTCATATTTGTAGCATATAAAATTGGAGTTAGTTTACTAGCTTCTATCAAAAGATTTTTTTGATGTTCGTTAAATCCTGTTGTAGCAATAACCAATGGTTTTTTGGTATCAGATTTTATTACACAGTTCAATAACTCTTCAGTTGCCGCAGGAGCTGAAAAATCTATAACTATGTCACAATTATCTAGCATAGTTTGCATATCATTTGTTACAACTGTATCTTTTGGTAAAGTCTTTTTAAGTTCATCAAATACATGAACACTACTTATTGTAGTATTTTCATTTAATTCAAGATCATCTATTAACAACGATCCAACTCTACCTGTGCTTCCAACTATACCAACTTTTATCATTTGTTAAACCTTTTATTTTATTAAATTTTTCGTATTTTATCTAAATTATACTAAATAGTTCTATTGTAAATATCCTATAGCTTGAATACCAGCTATTGCTCCATCAGATGCAGCACAAACTACTTGTTTAGGTGCATCAATTCTAATATCTCCAGCAGCAAATAGCCCTTTGACACTTGTATTCATTTTTAGATCTACAATAACCTCTCCTGAATCATTTAGATCACATAAAAAACTACCATCATCTTGTTTAAGTGGAGCATTTAAAACATCTCTTCCTACAAAAATAAAAGCACCTAAAACATCTAAAGTTTTTACCTCTTTTGTATTTTTATCTTGAACTACTACACCTGTTACACCCATATTATCACCTATAATCTCTTGAGTGTCGTGATTTAAAACTTGAACAATATTATCAAATTTTTCCATCTTTTTTACCTCATGTGGTGATGCTCTAAACTGATCTCTTCTATGGATAACATATACTGTTTTACATATATTTGCCAAATATATAGCTTCCTCTACAGCTGTATCTCCACCACCTATTACCGCTACATCTTTATCCTTGTAAAAAAATCCATCACAAGTAGCACAAGTGCTAACACCTTTTCCAAAAAATTCAGCTTCACCTTTAATCCCAGCTGCTTTTGGCACACTACCTGTTGCTATAATAACTGATTTTGCTTTTAGCTGTTCATTATTTGCTAATTTTAGGTTAAAAATATCTTCTGTTTTTGTAACTTGAACAACCTCATTCATATCATGTTTTAAACCAAACTTTTTACATTGTTGTGGCCATTTATCCATAAGCTCCATACCTGTTATAACTTCAAGTTGCCCAGGGTAATTTTCTATCTCACTACTTTGTGTAATTTGACCACCTGGTAACCCTTTTTCAAACATAGTTACATTTTGTAATCCACCTCTTGTGGCATAAAGTCCAGCAGTAAGCCCAGCAGGACCACCACCAATAATCGCTAAATCTAACATAAAATATCCTTTTTTGTAAAAAAAAAGGTTAGATACAAAACTGTATCTAACCTTTATAAAATCATAATAAGTTATATATAAATATTATAATAAACCATCTAATTTTTCAGCAAATGCTTGTTTTGAAGCTGCACCAATCATAGTATCTACAATCTCACCATCTTTCATAATTAAAATAGTTGGAATTGATCTTACACCAAATTTTACCGCTAATTCTTGCTCTTCATCAGTATTTACTTTACAAATATTTGCTTTACCTTCATAATCTTGTGCTAACTCTTCAATAACTGGAGCAATCATTCTACAAGGACCACACCAAGGAGCCCAGAAATCTACTAAAGATACACCTTCTCCAACTGTTGCATCAAAATTATCGTTGTTTAATTCAATATATTTACCCATATTTTTATCCTTTTGTTTAAATTTTAAAAATTATAGACAACTCTAACTTACATCACTATTAAACTAATGATTTAATTTTAGTTATTATCTTTTAATATTTGGATTAAGTTTTAGCAACACCAAATCAGCAATAATATTTCCCACAAGTGTTAAAAAAGCACCAATTATAAGTATCCCCATAATCACAGGATAATCTCTACTAAGTGCTGATTGGAAAAAAAGCAACCCCATACCATTTATAGAGAATATAGTTTCTAAAATAACACTTCCCCCTATAATACCAGGCAAACTAAGCCCAAGCAAAGTTATTACTGGTGGATATAGATTTGGCAAAATATAATATCTTAATATTTGTGATTTTGATAAACTTCTACTCTTTGCCCAAAAAATATAATCACTTTTGAGTATCTCAATAGTTAAAGACCTAATATACAAAGTTAAACTTCCAACTCCTCCAAATATAATAATACCCACAGGTAATATAAGATGCCAAGCCTCATCTATATAATAAGCTAAATTTGGATTTTTCATAGATGTAGTATGCAATCCTGATATTGGCAATATCTCTAAGTTTACACTAAAAAATAAAACACCCATAAGTGCAAGATAAAAAGATGGAGTTGAAAAACTAAGCAATGATAACTGCCCTACAAACTTATCAAATAAACTACCTTTATTTAAAGCTGCTTTTATACCTAAAAATAAAGATAAAACAAAAATAAATACCATACTAATAAGATTGATAGTCAATGTAATAGGTAACCGTTTTAATATCTCATTTTTAACCATATCTCCACTACTAAATGATATACCAAAATCTAAATGTAAAAGATTATTAATCCAGCTAAAAAACTGTATATACAATGGCCTATCCAAACCATATATCTCTTTTAGATGTGCAATATTTTCAAATGTAATATTTGGATTTAGGTTGCCACTTGCAAAAAAACTATTTGGAGCAATATGGACAGCTAAAAACGATATAATACTTATAATAAACAACATCAAAAACAGATATATCAGTTTTTTGAATATAATAGTAACCATTTATACTCTTTGGGTTACCACAACAGCAATAGCAAAATTACCATCATGAGCAATACTTAAAAATGAATTTTTTATATTATATTTTTCTCTTATATGTTTTTTATATTTTATCTTTGGTTGACCTAATTTTGTTTTACTTATTTTAATATCTTTAAAGCTGCACTCTTTGCCTATACCTGTGCCCAAAGCTTTACTAGCTGCTTCTTTTGCTGCCCAAAATCCTGCTAGAGTTTGGGTTTTTTTTGCCAAAGCTCTCTCTTTTTTATTTAAAAATCTTTTAGTTGCTTTTGTGCCAAATCTATCTATCATCTTTTGGATTCGTGATATATTAACTATATCTATACCTATCATAAACTATTTTCCTTGCAATATCTTTGTAGTATAATCTTAGCAGCTATACTATCGACTCTTCCATCTCTTTTGTATTTGATCTCGCCTTTGATAGACTCTTCGGCTTCGATTGAACTCATATCTTCATTTTGATATTCTATAACCACATCTGATTGAAGTAGTGTTACAAAATGTTTTATTCGTCTTTGCATCTCTTGACTTGACATAGGCAATCCCACTATTAAATGGGTGCAATTATACTCTTTTATTAGATTATCTACCTCATTTGCAGCTTGGTTACGATTTTTTCTCAATACCGCTTCAAGTGGCAATATGATATTATTGAGCATCACTGCTACACCAATTCTTTTAAGCCCTATATCAATAGCTAAAAACTGTTTCATTATCCTATAATATCTTTTGCTAACTGAAATCTATTTGCAGTCATAAGATGGATTTTTGGATGTAGTTTTTTTATTTGTTCAAAAAGATTTTTACTTAATTCTAGTCCAACTTCTCTCTCTTGCTCTGGGCTTATTTTTGCAGCTGCTGTTAGTTTATCTATCCATATAGGTGGCACAAAAATACCTGGCACATGTGAAGATAAAAATTGTGCTGTCCTTAATCTAACAATAGGGAAAACCCCTAAAATAAGTTGTGATGAAGCTCTATGATCTTTAAAATCAGATCTAGCATATTCAAAATGCTCTAGTAGTTTTTTGGCATTATCAATATCATATACGGGTTGAGTAATAATACCACAAGCACCATTTTGGATCTTCTTAAACATCTTTTTCTCTAAAGTTTTTAGATTTTTAGCATAAGAGTTTATTACAGCAAATGGATATATCTCTTTTGGTGAAATTTTAAAAGGTCTTCCAGCGAAATCCATACCGTTATTAAACGATGTAATAATCTGCAACAAAAGATTGCTATTTGCTTCAAATACACCTTTTGTAAGTGGCTGATCACTCATAGATGCTGGATCTCCTGTGAGTGCTAAGATTGCTCTTATATCAAAATCATTTGCACCTAAAAGATCACTTTGTAAAGCTATTTTATTTCTATCTCTCATACTCATAGTTGCTATTACAGGTTTATTAAATCTATTTTGTAGTTTTAAAGCTGCAAAAAGTGAATTGTATTTTAGTTTTGCCAATGGATTATCTGTAGTTGTCCAACCATCTACACTATTTTGAAGTCCAAGCTTTTCAATATTTTGTATAATATTATCAAATGTTGCCTCATGTGATGGTGTTGTCTCTAGTGTTAAATAATCACTATATTTTAATTTCTCTATTAAATCTTTAAACATATATTTTAACCTTTGTTTTAAAATAATCTATCAAAAAGCATATTGATACCCTTATTGATAGCTCTTTGTTTTGCCTCATCATATACTCTATTGCCTAGATGCTGCCCTGCTCCTGAGGTATTGTTATTATTTTGATATTGAACATTTTGTCGTGATTTTAATATATCTTTTTGTTGTGCTAAAAAATACTCTTGTTGCTTTTGTAGTTTTTTATCTCTTAATAATCTAGTTGTTTCATCTATCATAGCAGATATAATTTTATCACTTAATCCCATTTTTTGTAATAACTCTATCTCTTGCATATTAAATTTTTTGTATGGTTGCTCTTGTTGTTTGATAAGTGAAACTAAAATTATCTCACTTTTACCCTCTAAAAGGTATTTTTTAATATCTCCTATTTTCATCCCCTTAGGACCTGTAAGCAACAATCTTAATTCAAGATTGCTTATATAATATACTGCATTTGGATTTTTTTGAGTTAGCTCTTTTAACTCTTTTAGCTTATTCTCTTTCTCATATTTTTGAACCAATGCTTTTACATCATTGTTATTGGTTTTTTGTTGTTTAGTATTAGTATAAGATATATGAGTAACCATATCTCTTCTTTGAGGAAGTTTACCACCTGATATATATATTTTGTATTGTTTCATAAAATCTCTATATGCAGCACCATATTGGTTATCTGGTCGATTATTACCTCTAAAGAATTTTGTTACTTTATCAAGACTAGCTCCATGATCTACTAAATATTTTGCTATTTCTAGTTCATTAGCACTATAGTTATAGTGATATATTTTAGGTCTTACTTTTGCAAAAATTATATTAATAAGAGGAGTTATCTCATAAGCATCTTTACGATCTGCTTCAAGATGTTTTTGCCCAATAAAATACTTTACAAGTGGCATATTGCCTAATCCAGCAGAGTATTTTAAACATCTATATTGAAATACAGATTTGATATTATGATCTGATATATATTTAACTATATCGTTGTGTTTTTTCAAACAAGCTTGCATATATCCAAAACTACCATCATTAACATCATCTCCATCTCTGATAGCTTGTTTTACACCATTTAGATTACCATTAAGTGCTGATTGGCTAAGTTTAGATACTCCACAACCACTAAAAAATATAATAAGAAGTAAAATACTAAATACTTGATATAAATTTCTCATAAGTAACCTTTTTGTTTTTGATATTGTATCATAATTTATTTATAAATAATAAATTTTGGGTATAATCTGAAAAATAATTAAAGAGATGATAAGAGTAATATATGAAATTAGCTGTATTTGATTTTGATAGCACATTGATGGATGGAGAAACGATAGATTTTCTTGCCAAAGAGTTAGATTTAGAGGAAAAAGTAGCAGAAATAACCAAACTTGCTATGAATGGAGAACTTGATTTTTTTGAAAGTTTAACCACAAGAGTTGCACTTCTTAAAGGTTTGCCATATTCTGTAGCTGTTGATATTTGTAAAGATCTACCACTTATGCCAGGAGCTAAAGAGACTATTGCTAAACTAAAAGAGGCAAACTATAAAGTTGTTTGTTTTAGTGGTGGATTTAGAATAGGAACAACCCCAGCAAAACAAAAATTAGGTATCGATGCAGATTTTGCAAATATTTTACACCATAAAGATAATATTTTATCTGGTTTAGTTGGTGGAGATATGATGTTTGATTTTAGTAAAGGTGATATGATTCAAAGAGTGCAAAATCTCTTAGGAGCTACACCTGAAGGTACTATTGTCGTAGGTGATGGAGCAAATGATAAAAGTATGTTTAAATATGCTAGTAAAAAAGTAGCTTTTTGTGCCAAAGATATTTTAAAAAAAGAGGCAAATATTATTATAGATAAAAAAGATTTAACACAAATATTGGATCATATATGAGTAGTAGAATAAATTTTCAAGAAGCCTTAGAGCTTTATGATATGGATCTTTTAGAATTAGGTAAAATTGCTTCTAAAATCAGAGAAGAAAAATTTGGTAGAAAAACATATTATAATATAAATCGCCATATCAACCCTACAAATATCTGTAAAGATGTGTGTCAGTTTTGTGCTTATAGTTCAAGTAGAAAAAATCCAAATCCATATACTATGAGTCACGAAGAGATACTTGATATTGTGCAAAATAGTGTGAAAAATGGGATAAAAGAGGTGCATATAGTATCAGCACACAATCCAGATGCAGGACTTAAATGGTATTTAGAGATTTTTAGTAAAATAAAACAACAATTCCCAAATCTACATGTCAAAGCACTTACAGCTGCTGAGATAAATTTTTTGGCAAATCAACACAATCTTACACATCAAGATATTATTGATAAGATGGTAGAGTTTGGTGTAGATTCTATGCCAGGTGGTGGTGCTGAGATATTTGACGAAGGTATTAGAAAAAAAATATGTGGTGGTAAAGTAAGTAGCAAAGATTGGCTAAAAATTCATAAACTATGGCATAACTCTGGACATAAATCAAATGCTACTATGTTGTTTGGACATATTGAAAAAAGAGAGCATAGAATAGATCATATGTTTAGATTAAGAGATCTTCAAGATCAAACAGGTGGATTTAATGCTTTTATACCACTTGTATATCAAAGAGAGAATAACTATCTAAAAGTCCAAGATTATCTTACAGCTCAAGAGATACTTAAAACTTTTGCTATTAGTAGAATTGTTTTAGATAATATCCCAAATATAAAAGCGTATTGGGTTACTTCTACTATAAAATTAGCTTTAATAGCTCAAGAGTTTGGAGCAAATGATTTAGATGGAACTATAGAAAAAGAGTCTATCAATAGTGCTGCAGGTGCAAAAAGTGCAAATGGTATGAAACAAAGTGAGTTTATAGAGCTTATAAAAAATAGCAATTTTGAACCTATCCAAAGGGATAGTTTATATAATGAAATAATTTAGGAGGATTTATAGATGGCTTTAAAAGTTGCAATTAATGGTTTAGGAAGAATTGGAAGATGTGTAGCAAGAATCATATCTCAAAGAGATGATATAGAACTTGTAGTAGCAAATGCTAGTGGTGATGAGCAGATGATAGGATACAACCTAAAATATGATAGTGTTCATGGTAATAGAAAAGATGTAAAAGTTGAAGATGGATATATCTATATAGGTAAAGATAAAGTTAAACTTTTATCACAAAGAGATCCAGCAAAATTAAATTTTTCAGATTATGGTGCAGAGGTTGTTTTAGAATGCACAGGGGCATTTTTAACTCAAGAATCTGTTCAACCATATCTTGATAATGGGATGAAAAAAGTTGTATTTTCAGCACCTGCAAAAGATGATACTGCTACATTTGTAATGGGTGTCAATGAAGATAAATATGCTGGTGAAAGTGTAGTATCAAATGCTTCTTGCACCACTAATGGTTTAGCACCTGTTGCAAAAGTGCTTGATGATGTTTTTGGTATAGAAAAAGGTTTGATGACTACTATTCACAGCTATACAGGATCTCAACCAATCCTAGATGCAAAACATAAAAAAGATCCAAGAAAATCAAGAGCAGGAGCTACAAATCTAGTGCCTACTACAACAGGAGCAGCAAAAGCTATAGCTAAAGTTATGCCTCAACTTGCTGGTAAAATGAATGGTCAAGCTATCAGAGTTCCAACACCAAATGTAAGTATGGTAGATTTAACAGTAACTTTAAATAAAAACACAACACTTCAAGAGGTGCAAGATGCTTTTATCAAAGCAGAACAAACATCACTAAAAGGGATCTTAGCAACTGATACAGAAGGTAGAGTAAGCTCTGATTTTAATGGTGAAGAAAACTCAACTGTCGTGCCACTTGATACTATTCAAGTTATTGGGGATAATATGGTAAAAGTATTATCTTGGTATGATAATGAATGGGGTTACTCTTGTAGATTAGTTGATATGGCTTTACATGTAGGTAATTATTAATAAACCTTCTCCTCATTCCCATCGCCCTCGATGGGGGTGCATACTGCAATTTAAAAAACAATAAACTAAGATAGACACTCCTATCAGAGACGATGGGAGCAAGTTAAGTAATATAATTGTATGGTAATAAATAGTTAGCACTTTCCGTATTACTAAAATATTACTTTAAGATTTAATATACTATAATTATCTAAAGAGAATTAAAAAGGTTAGTTTATGCATACAATTACATTAAAATCAGATGATATATTTTATGATACTTTAAATGATATGGTAAAAAGTTTAAAGACTACAAAAAGTGAACTTATTAGAAAAGCAGTAATTTATTATAAATCAGTATTGGAAAAAGAGAAATTAAGATATCAAATAAAACAAGCTTCAATGAAAGTTAGAAAAGAATCATTAAAAATATCTCAAGAATTTGAAAATACTGTTAATGATGGTTTGTAATGTTTAAAAAAGGTGAAATTTATTTGGCAAAATTAAATCCAAAAAAAGGTAATGAAGTTGGAAAAATTAGACCTGTGTTAATTTATCAAACAAATTTATTAAATGATTGTGAACATCCTACAACAATTGTTTTGCCAATTTCTACTATTTTAATTGATAATACTTATCCACTTAGATATAGAATATCAAAAAGAGATAATTTAGAAAAAGATAGTGATGTTTTATGTGATCAAATTAGAGCATTAGATAACCAAAGGATAATACCAAATTTATTAACAACATTAACCTATAAAGAAATTTTGGAAATTGATAAACAAATTAAAATAATATTGGATATTGAAATATAAGAGTGCTAACAAATCACCGAAAAAAGCATGGAATATCCTTTGATGAAGCAAAAGAGATATTTGATGACCCCTTACAAATATCAAGATTAGACCATAGGTTTAATTATTTTGAGGAAAGATGGATTACAATTGGCTCAACAACAAAATACAAAATCTTAGTTGTAGCAAATCTATTCTTTAGCGAAGATGGTACTGAAATCATCAGAATAATAAATGCTAGAAAAGCAACAAAACAAGAAAGGCAAAGTTATGACAAGTGTTGAAGATAGAGTAAAGTACGATGACTTTGAGATGCAAGATGAATATGACTTTAGTGATGGAATAAGAGGAAGATTTTACAAACCTAAAAAAGTACCAACTTCAATGAGATTAGATAATGATATATTGGTATTTTTGAAAAAAGAAGCAATTGAAAAGAAATAGCTTATCAAACATTAATAAATTCATTATTAAGAGAGCATATGCAGTTTGCTGGGCTAACAAATCATAGAGTCTGTGAAAATAGCCCCAAATAAGCCATTTTCACAGCAATAATTTAAACTATTTTTGCAAAGAGGTGTAACTTTTAAGCAAGTTATTGAAATTATTGGAGGAAAAAGATGAAAACTGAATATATAGATAACTAAGAAAAAATATTAAATTACTTCAGTCTTCAGCAAAAGAGTTTATTAAACAAAACAACGTCTCTTCAGAAAAAGAAACAAAAATGAATATTAGAATTTCATCAAGTGAACTTAATAAAATTAAACAAAGAGCAGAAATTGAAGGATTAAAGTATCAAACTTTTGTAAAAAGTGTTTTACATAAATATATTACTGGCCAACTAACTGATAAAAGTATAGCAATAGCCTAAAATTATAATAAATTGTCCAGATTATGAAATATTTTCTCGTCCCCATCGAAGACGATGGGAGCAAGTAATATTTACAGTCTCTGAGAATCAGAAAAAATTAAACTTAATTTAATCGAATTTTATCCATATAGTTTCTAAGCATAAAATCTTCAAATTGATTATTACTACAATATTCATATCCAAAAACATCTTTCCATAAACTATGGGCTTCCATACACATATAAAAATAAACTTTTTTATGCCAAGGTTTAAAACTATCGTAGCAGTGTTTAAACATCTCTTTTTTTTGCTCTATTGTGTAAGATTGTTTACCGTTGATAGTTTCAAATGGCATCTGCAAGATTTTGGTTTTTAGCACACGATCTCTTAGTTTTTTTATAACAGGTTTTATAAAAGTAAGTGTTCCCATAGATATAAGCACCACTTCATCGCTACTAAATTGATCCAAAAGTCTATCATAAATCTTTTTATACTCATCAAGATAATTTTTATACACCACAATAGGGTGAAAATGAAATCCCACAAGCACACCTTTGTTGGCCAAAGCTCTAGCTGAGTTAATTCTCTCATCTAGTGAAGCTGTAAGATGTTCCTCATTATCTATAATAGTTTGTGTATTTAAAGACCAAGTGCATATAATATTTTTAGGCACATCATTTTCAAGCAGATATTTTATATTGTTTGATTTTGTTTTAAACTCAAGTATAACATTTGGGTATTTTCTAGCAAATTCAAAAAGTGCATCAAGTATCCCATCACGATTTCCCCATAGTAAACTATCACTACTTTGACCTGTGCCTATATGGTAAATCTTATCTTTATCAAGCTCTAAATTTTGCAGTTTTTGTTTGAAATCTTTATCTATTCCTATTTGATTTTGGTTATAAAAACTTTGGATAGAACAATAGCTACAATCAAATCCACAAGACTCAACAGCATCTAAAGTGAGTAAATTACAACATCTAGTTCCCTCACTAGCAACAGGGCAAGTTCCCAGTCCAAAACCATCTTTAGTAATAGTTTTAAAGCTATATTTCCTACTATCATATTTGATATTTTTAAAATCATCATAATCATTTGGTTTATTTTTTAGATCATTATGTAGTTTTACATAATACTCAAATATCTTTTTTGATAGTTGTTTACTTTGATATTTTTCCTCTAAACTATAAGGGAAAGACTCTTCAAAAGATTTCTCATTCCACATAATAAGATCTTTTTTTATATCATTTAAGATTTTCTTTTGTGAAACTGTAAAATTATATTTTTCTAATATATCCATTTTTCTATACTCTTTAAATTTTTTTGAATTAAACTTTTTACAAACTCTTTAGATGGTATTGTATCATCAAGATAATCAGATACTACTTTGAAAACATATATATTTTGATGATCTATATATTTAGATACTATATCTATAAAATATTTAGCTTCCATATCATAAAGATAACTTTTTGTATCAGTAAATATTGTTTTAGCACTATTGAGTGTTTTTAGTTCCAAATAATCTATATTTTCTAGTTTTTGATTTGTGCAAAATAGTGTGCCTATTTTTATATCTGTATCATTTGTTCCTGCTATTCCTAGATTTATAGCTTTTGATATTTTATATTGACTCAAAATATATTTTAAATTATCTATTGTATTATCTTTTGCCATACCTGTAATAACTAGAACAATTTTATCATTTTGATAAACTCTTGGATTTTTTTGGATAAGTTTTAGTTTATATTTTTCTATAACACTTTGTGCTTCACTTAAAAGTGCTGTATCTATTAGTATCATATAAGATCTATAAAATCACTTTTATATATGATAATCTGCTTTGTTTCTTTGTTATAAACAAATCTTTTATCACCCTCTTTTACTCTTTGTAATATGAGTGATTTTATTTGACTATCAGTTTTATTATTTTGTTTCATAAAAAGAAAAAAATCTTTTATATCCATAATCTCAAAATCAATATCATCAGTTGAATTTTGAGTATTTTTATGTTCTATTTGATATATAGATCTCATCTCATTAAAAGCACTTTGTAGAAGATTGATCTCACTTTTAAAGACTTTAATAATCTCTTTTTGATTGGTTTCTAATCTTTTTATCTCTTGTTTATAGTGTTTTTTCATCCATTTTATAGTTTTATTTAAAAATAAAATATGCTCATCTTTTACACTTACTATATCTTGTGAAGTTTGATTATATTTATCTTTTTTTGAACTTTTTATCTTATCATCTACATATACAAATGTTTTGCCATCTTTTTTTTCAGATTTTAATTTACCTGTTTTTATCCTATAATGCACCCCTTGTAAAGAGATACCTAAGATATGAGCTACTTGAGATGTAGAAACAAGTTTTTCCATAAAATTATTTGATTTTATTACTATCTATATCTATTATTGTATGCACATTTCCTCTAGGATTGAAATCTGCAACTACCCTTAACCATTTTGGTTTTAAACCTTTATACAACTCATCAAATATCTCATTTGCACTATCTTCGTGAGAGATATATCTATTGGCAAATCTATTTATATATAATTTTAAAGCTTTTAACTCTATCACTTTTTTATTTGGTATATATTGAAGTTTGATATTTGCAAAATCTGGGTAACCACTTCTTGGACATTTACACATAAACTCTGGTAATTCTATATTTATAGTATAATTTTTTTTATGTTTATTTGGCCAAAAATTCTCTTTATTTTTTATATCAAACTCTATAATCTCTTTTTCACCATATTTCATATAAATACCTTTTTATACATCAAGATGTTCAACATCTTTTGCATGATCTTCTATATATTTTCTTCTAGGCTCTACCTCATCACCCATAAATAGTGTAAATGTATCACTTGCTACTTCAGCATCATCTATTGTGATTTTTAACAATCTTCTATCTTCTGGTATCATAGTTGTTTCCCAAAGTTGTTCAGGATTCATCTCCCCTAAACCTTTATATCTTTGAATATAAGCACCTTTTTTTGCTATAGCTTCAATCTCTTCCAAAACTTCAATAAGATCTCTTCCATCAAATAAACTTAAATCTCTTTCATTTAGTTTATTAAATAGATAAACCGCTTCATTAAAATACGGTGATGCAAAAAGATCATCATCTATAAGTAACTCTTCAAGTCCCTCATTTGTTTGGACAAATATATGGATTTGCTCATCTGTGATTGTTTTGTTTAAAATATTATAGTTATTGTTTGTCAAAAACTCCTCTATTTTAACAAATAGATCTTTATTTTCTAAACCAACTAACTCTTTATTTTCTATAAGATATTTTAAAACTTCTACTAAAGAGTATCTTTTTTCAAGATTTTCAAGCATAGCTCTATAAGCAGCTACGATTTTAAACATATCAAGAAGGTCATTGTATCCCATACCTTCAAACTCAAAAGATTCCAAACCATTTTCTATTAGATAATTACTAAGTGCTGTATTATCTTTTAGATATATCTCATTTTTACCTTTTTTATATCTATAAAGTGGTGGTTGTGCAATATAAAGGTAACCATTTTCTATTACAGGTCTTAAAAATCTAAAAAAGAAAGTTAAAAGTAGTGTTTGAATATGGCTACCATCTACATCTGCATCTGTCATAATGATAATCTTATGGTATCTTATTTTCTCTTCATCAAAATCTTCACCAATACCACAACCAAGAGCTGTGATAATATTTCTTATCTCATCAGATTTTAGTATCTTATCAAGTCTTGATTTTTCAACATTAAGTATCTTACCTTTTAGTGGTAAAATAGCTTGATAAACTCTATCTCTACCTTGTTTTGCAGATCCTCCTGCACTATCCCCTTCCACTAAATAAAGTTCTCTAATCTCTGGATCTTTTGATTGACAATCAGCAAGTTTTCCAGGTAATGTTCCTACTGTTACACCTGATTTAGTTCTTGTAAGATCTCTAGCTTTTTTAGCTGCTTCTCTTCCACGACTAGCAGCAAGAGCTTTCTCCATCACAAATTTTGCTTGTTGTGGATTTTCTTCAAAATATTTATTTAATGTCTCAGTTGTAAGTTTTTGACATATTGGTTTTACATAACTACTTCCAAGTTTTGATTTTGTTTGCCCTTCAAATTGAGGTTCAGGAACTTTTACACTTACTACTGCTATAAGTCCTTCTCTAACATCATCTCCTGTAATTTTTGTATCTTTTTCACTTGCTTTTGCATTTTCTCTTACATATTTAACTATACTTCTTGTAAGTCCAGCTTTAAATCCAGATTCATGAGTTCCACCATCTATTGTTCTAATATTATTTACAAATGATTGAGTTTTTTCTATATAAGAATCATTATAAAGTAAAGCAATATCTACTTCAACTCCATCTTCAGCTACACTAAACGATATAGGTTGAGTAATAGCTATCCCTTTGTTCATATCTGTTACAAACTGTGCAATACCACCTTCAAAATGGTAAACCTCTTTTTTACCATCTCTTTCATCTTTGAGTTCTATTGTGATTTTAGGATTTAGATATGCTACTTCTCTAAATCTTTTAGCTAATGTTTCAAAAGAAAATTCATCAGTTTCAAAAATAGTATCATCAGGTAAAAATTCTATTGTTGTTCCTGTTTTTTTAGAAGTTCCTATTATCTCTAAAGGAGCTTTTGGGATACCTTTAGAAAACTCTTGATAATAAATATTTCCATCTCTATAAATAGTCATTTTAAGTTCAGATGAAAGAGCATTTACAACAGAAACCCCAACACCATGAAGACCACCTGATACTTTATATGTATCTTTATCAAATTTTCCACCAGCATGTAAAACTGTAAGAACAACAGTAGCTGCACTTATTTTTTCTACTGGGTGTATATCTGTAGGTATTCCTCTTCCATTATCACTTACTATAACAGTTTTATTTTTAGTAATAGTTACTTTAATAGTATCACAATATCCTGCCATTGCTTCATCTATAGAGTTATCTACAACTTCATAAACGCAGTGATGTAATCCTCTTTCATCAGTAGATCCGATATACATACCTGGTCTTTTTCTAACTGCTTCTAGTCCTTTTAGGACTTTAATATTACTTGCTCCATATTCGTTATTCATAATTTTCCTTTTATAGTGTAACTGGCATTATTATTGTTATAAATTTTTTATCTTCAAGATAAAATGGTAGATTTGGTTCATTGTATCCTATAGTTATCTTTTCATTTACTGATGATGTTAAAAAATCAAGTAGATATTTACTATTTACTGCTATATAAAAAGATTGATCTATATTTAGATTTATATCTATTTGTGTTTTTGATTCACTATCTTCATCAACACTTTCAAATAAAATATTATCAGAAGAAAATGTAATTTTTACATTTGGTTTTAACGATGTTACAAGTTTAACAGATTCTATTAAACTTGCTTTTGGTAAAGTAAAACTATATTTTAAATTATTTGGTATAATTCTTTCATAATCAGGAAATTTACCATTGATTAGTTTAGTGAAAAAATTAATATTACTATTTGATAATACTAAATTTGTATTATCAAATTTTATTTTAGTATTATCAAAGAAAAGTTTTTGTATTTCTATGATTGCTTTTTTAGGGATAATAATTTGATTTTCTTCATTGGTTATATTTTCTAAATGTGAAATAGCTAATCTTCTAGTATTTGTAGCTACAAAATTAATCTTATTTGATTTGATATCTATTAAAGCACCATTTAGTTCAAATTTTGGATTGCTATTATCTATAGTTGGAGTTATCTTTTTTATAGAATCTATTAAATTTACTATATTTATATCTAATTTTTTTAGATCATTTAGATTAGGAAAAGATGGATATTCATTTGCGTCATACATGGGAAGTTTAAAGTTTGATCTGTTTTGTTTTATAGTTAAATTATTATCAATTGCTTGAATAATAATATCACTCTCTTTTAATCTTCTAATGATACCCAGTAAATTTGCACCATTTACAGTTGCTTTTCCATCTATTGCATTATTTAGTTCACTAATAGTAGCTTGTAATCCCATTTCATAATCAGTAGCTTTTAATGTTAAATTGTTGTTTGCTACTTCTATGTATATATGAGATGTAATTGAGCTTGCATCTTTCTTTTCTAAAAATGGCTGCAATGAAGAGACAATAT
>OFDD01000047.1_pt1 | contig 19515 bp, 19 predicted proteins | sample 1520451 | NCBI WGS metagenome assembly OFDD01 (sample SAMEA3696446, study PRJEB22514) | metagenome | biome: water; feature: marine; material: hydrothermal vent | place: Pacific Ocean | collected 2014-08-12 | depth 1521 m
AGATATTGATGAGATTGATACACTTATAATTGAATCTACCTACGGGGCGCCTACTGATGTGAAACCTGCAAGAAAGATACTGGAAAAACAACTTATAGATGAGATTTCAGAAACCATTGAAAAAGGTGGTAAGGTAATTATTCCAGTTTTTGCAGTTGGTAGAGCTCAGGAAATTATGGCAGTAATAAACAACTACATGAGAAGTAAGGTTTTAAAAAGAGTTCCTGTATATGTGGATGGCTCTTTAATCCATACTACGGGAATTTATTTGAGTTATTCCGAATGGTTGAACCCAAAGATAAGAAGCAGTCTTGAAAACAGGATAAACCCATTTGGAGACACCATAAAGGCGGATAACAATGTATTCAACAAAGAACCTTGTATAATTATTTCCACATCTGGAATGGTGCAGGGAGGTCCTGTTTTACAGTATTTAAAACTTCTAAAACATCCGAAAAATAAAATAATACTTACTGGTTATCAAGCGGAAGGAACAATTGGGCGACAGCTTGAAGATGGGGCAGAAGAAATAACCCCATTTAAAAATAAGCTTCCAATAAGGGGCGAAGTTGTTAAAATAGAATTTTCGGCACATGGAGATTATAACTCATTGATAAGGTATTTAAAAAAGATTCCTAAGCCAAAAAAAGTATTCGTTATGCACGGTGAAAGGTATCAGGCGTTATCTCTTGCCATGACTATTTGGAAAAACTTTAAAGTGCCTGCAATAGCTCCAACAATAGGAAGTGTTATGCCGTTGTTTTAAATGAATAACTTAGCCCAATCTTGAATTTTGTCTTTTGGAAATTTCTTGTCATCAACTAAAAAATGACCATAAAGCTCAATTCGTAAAGAAAACGGACATTCTTCCTCGTCATCAATACCAATTTCCAGCTTTAAAGCGACACCGATGGCTTTATTTTCTTCGTCATAGTCAGTTAGTCCAGTCTGCAAACGAAACTTTCCCTCTTCAAGTTCAGGAAGCTGACCATCTGGCTGTGGAGGGATGTTTGACTTGATAAACAATTCCCTTATACCCAAGTAAACCAATTGGATAGGATGCTTGTCCATTTTTACGCTGCCATATCGTACTGGTTGGTAGATAAATCTTCAATGTTTAAATAAGTGTAAACTAAATTATTTTGTTCTGTAGCTGGCTTTTTCTGTATCAAAAAAGTGCCACTCGCGCTCCATAGAACCAAACAGTTTTCTGTTGCCTCTAAATAATTAGACAAACAAAAATCGTCAATTTTATTATAATAATTAAACCCAGATTCTTCTAAGTCAATTTCCAGTTCAGTATCAGAAACATTGTCAAAATAATTATCTATTTTTTTAAGCAGATTTTTAATATCTAAGGTCATATATAACCTTCCTTAATTTTTTCAAAATCTATAATACACTCATGTTTTTTAACACATATTATTAATTGTGTATAATAAATGTTTGGCCGAACAAAAAGCCTATTCCCTAAACAATTAAAAGCTCTTACAGTATCAATTTCATCAAATTTGTATGTCAAGAAATTTATTAGTGCAGAAACTGCTATTTCCTTCTTCTTTGTTTTTTCTGACAAACGACTTTTGAGTTTTAAAATAACGTTGATATGTTCTCGCCTTGTTAAATCTAAACATCGACCAAGATTAATTATAGCACGGAAAACAACATATTTACAGCCACCTTTTACGCTTTTAGTCTTTTTTTTTGCCCAATTCTGTGCTTCTTGTATAGAACTTTCAAAAAAATATACTCCATCCCCAAGATATTGATGCTCACCTGTACTTGTTCTAAATTTCTTTTCTCTTAATATGTTGCACGCACTTGCGAAATCAGTGCCATGGTAAGCGTCGGGGATTATTTTCTCGAAATTTTCTGCAACTAAATCAATTTGATATTCTGCCCGTCCTAACAAATTACTTCTAATTTGAGAGTTCATCTAACATGAATGTGTTGATTATTTTCTGTTTATATCGAAAGGGTTTGATTAGCAATACAATTTTTTTTATGTCAAGCGAAAAAGTTGCTTTGTTTTAACTAGAAGCCCCTTGCCGGGGCTTTTTATCTTTTTATAGCTTACTCGTTGTTCCTTCTCTTTCCCTCTTAAACCTTAACAACTCCTTCTCGGAAATCCTGATTCCATTTTTCAGTCCAAATCTACCTGCCTTTAGCTCGCCGGCCTCAATAAGTCGATAGACCGTGCTTCGAGCAATCTGTTAATGGCCAATTAAAATGAGCCAGAAACGGACAATAATTTTGATCCACTTTTAGGGTGCAAAAGTGGCGAGGAGGCCATATACTTCTGGTTATCTTGAGGGATAATCGGGAGGATAAAAATTTGAAGGAGTGGATCGTGATTCACAAGATCAAGGCGATGTACGACGAAGGGAAAGGTCTTTCAATGCGGGCAATTGCGCGAGAGCTGGGGATATCCCGGAACACCGTGAGGAAGTATCTGTGCATGGAGGAAGAGGTTATACAAGCCCGGAAGAGCCAGGGAGAGCGAAGCAAGGTACTGGATCAGCATAGGGAGTATATTGTCCATCTGCTTCAGAGTTATCCTGGTTTAAGTGCGGTTAAGATCAGGGATAAGCTTTTAAGGAAGCATCCAGAGCTTTCAGTTTCAAGCCGGACAGTGAGGCGTTATGTCAGGAGGGTGAAGGAGAGTATCAGTATCAAGCAGAAGCGTTACTACGAGCCAGTTTTAGATATGGAGCCAGGGGTTCAGTGCCAGGTAGATGGAGGAGAGTTTGGAGGTTTGCAGATCGGGGGAAAGGAAACGAGGGTGTACTTTGTAGTGTTTGTGCTATCCTATTCGAGGCTCATGTATGTTGGAGTATCGAGGGAACCTGTGAATACGGAGAAATTTATTCAGATGCATGATGCAGCCTTTCGTTACTTTGGAGGTTGTCCAGAGGAGTGTGTCTATGACCAGACGAAGCTGGTAGTAATAGAGGAACGGTTTCGGGAGTTGAAGGTAAACGAGAGGTTTCACGCTTATGCCACTGCGGCAGGATTTCGAGTGAGGGCGTGTGAGGGTTATGATCCTGAGAGCAAGGGCAAGGTGGAGGCTGGGGTCAAGTATGTGAAGCGTAACGCTCTTTATGGGGAGAGTTTCAGGGACTGGCAGGAGTTTGAGTCATATCTTCTGGATTGGCTTAATGAGAGGGCAAATAAGCGTGTACACAGCAGCACAGGGAAGGTAGTGCGAGAGCACTTTGAGGAGTGCGAGCGTATGTCTATGCGAGCCTATTTTACGCCCGGGTATCTGATGTCTGAGGCAGGCCAGGAGGTGCGGAAGGCGGACAAGACCGGTCTAATAGCCTGGAAGTCCAACCGTTATTCAGTGCCTATGGCCTATCAGAGGGCGCGGGTCGGCGTGAAAGAGAAAGGCCAGTGGCTGATAATCTCGGAGCTTGAGAGCGGGAAAGAGATTGCGCGGCATGTTTTGAGTCGTGGACGAGGGGAGGTGATTAAGAACACCAACCATTACCGGGACAGAGAGAAACAGATTGCAGATTACGAGGCCGAGATCAAAGGTCATCTGGGAGAGGAAGGGTGTCGGAAAATATGCGAGCTACTTAAGGAGACTTCTCCCAGGATTTACAAGGATCAACTGGCAGGATTGGTGAAGCTTCTTAAGCGTTATGAGATGCCAGAGGAGCTTTTGAGTCGTCTTTGCGGGCACCAAAGGCTTACTGCCAGCCAGATTCAGGATTATCTTGAAGCCTGGGAGCATCGAGCGGAAGATTCCTGTGAAGAATGGACGGATAATCCCACCGAAACAGAGACAAACTCATATCTTCTGGAGCAGTATGCTGGGGTCACCGGTAAGGAGTTGAGCCATGAAATCCATTGAAGAAGTGGCCCATAAATACCGTAGCCTGAGGTTTAACAGCATTGGCGAAGCTCTGGCAGACCTTCTCCGTCAGGCCGAAGAGAACGAGGTGCCGTATCTTGAGTTTGCGGATATGTTGGTAGAGCACGAGCAAAAGATGCGTAACCAAAAACGAATAGACTTCAACCGGCGCAAAGCCAGTTTCCCCACGCAGAAACATCTGGAGGGTTTTGACTTCAGGTTCCAGACGACCATCACGAAACGTCAGGTGAACCGGCTCCTCACGTTTGAGTTTATCGAGAACAGGGAGAACGTGATCTTCATAGGGCCACCTGGAGTAGGAAAAACCCATCTGGCCATAGGGATAGGTGTAAAGGCGGTGGATGCCGGGTACAAGGTGCTTTTTCAGACAGCGCTGGAACTGGTGGAGAGTCTGGAACTGGCAGAACTCAAAGGGGAGTTGAAAAAGAAGATAACGAGTCTTCTGAAGTTTGATCTTTTGATCATAGACGAGCTTGGATATCTGCCTATGAGCAAAAGAAGCGTTTATAACCTATTTCAGCTGATCAATAGCGTATATGAGTATCGTTCGATGATAATCACAACAAATAAAGAGTTTACGGCCTGGGGAGAATTTTTTCACGACGAGAACGTGGCTGTGCCAATAGTAGATCGTTTGATTCATCACTCTCACATTTTCATGCTAGGAGGTGAAAGCTACCGATTAAGGGAAAAATTGGGAAATTAGGATGGGGTCAGGTGGATCAATTTTGTTGTCCGAAAGTGGATCAAATTTTTTGGCCATTGACAGCTTGCTTCTTTTTTCGTAAAGTATTCAATGGAGCCGTTGTCTCTCCTGACGGCAGAAAGCAGGATCTTCATTGGAAGACCTTTTGAAAGAACTCTTCGCGCTTTTCGAGATCGAGTACAAAAAATCATACCGGACAGAAACTCACCAGATAGATGGTCGTTTCCAATTCGAAGGGTTTCATTATCTCGTTGAAGCGAAATGGCGTCAGGATATGCCGACGGAACAAGAAATCGGCGGATTTAAACAGAAAGTTGACACCAAGCTGGAAAGTACCCGCGGGGTATTCATCAGCATCCCAGGATTTAGTCAAGAAGTAATTAATCAATTCAGCAAACGGGGTGGCAATATAATTCTCATGGATGGCTCGCACTTATTTGAACTCCTGGAAGAGCGTTTCAATCTTAAAGATCTCATACGAGCGATTATTGAGAGCGCGGCCACAAAAGGAATTGCCTACACACCTGTCTCTAAGCTGAGATGAGTTGAAAATGGCTAAAGTCCTGTCAATACCAAGATTGAACGACTCTCCTGCAGACTTCGAACAGTTATTTTTGCTATGGAGTCAGGCAAACGACTATTTCGAGGATATCCGGTTCGATTTTTCCGGTTGCGATTTCCTGCGGCCCAACGCTGTGGCCTTCCTTGGCGGTTTAGCCAGGCTCATCGAGTCGCGCTTGAGAACTGTGGTTTTTGACTGGGACACACTACGAAATAATGCTGTGATGACGAATCTCTGCCAAAACGGATTTGCAAGGGCCTTTGGTTATCCCTCTCCCGGCTGGACAGGTAATTCCAGCCCCTACCGGGAGGACAGGAGCCGGGATGTAAACGGCATCATGGACTACCTGGTGTTGTCCTGGCTTGGCCGGGGATGGGTGCATGTCAGCAGGCGTCTGCGAGACGCTATCGTTGGCCGTATGTGGGAAATATACAATAATGCCTTTGAACACAGCGAATCAGAGATCGGCGTATTTTCATGCGGTCAGCACTTTCCTACACATAACGAACTTGTTTTGTCGGTCGTGGACTTTGGCCAGGGGATACCGGCCAAAGTGCGTAAGTTCCTGAGCAGCGACCCGCGCGCCGAACAGTTGACAGCCGCTGGTTGCCTGCGCTGGGCATTTCAGCGCGGCACCACGACCAAGCCAAAAGAAGAACCGGGCGGCCTCGGACTCGATCTGCTCAAGGAATTCGTGCGGATCAACCAAGGCAAGCTCGAAGTTTATAGCAATGAAGGATATGCGCTAATTGACAAGGACGACGAACGCTTCACAAACCGAACAACTTCCTTTGAGGGAACCGTGTTTCACATCACGCTGCGTTGCGACGAAAACTTGTACCACTTTGCGGACGAAACAAACGGTAGTATGCCGTTTTGAAAAGGAGATAACAATGAAAATCATTATCAAAGATGAAATTGGCCCGCGATGCATTATCAAGGAGGACGGGCAAAAAATTTATGATAGAATTCATGAGCCATTGAAGGCAGGAAAGACTGTCACGCTGGATTTCGGCGGCGTGGCCCAGTTCGCCTCGCCCTTCTTCAACTTTGCAATTGGCCAGTTTTTAAAGGACATTGCAGAAAAAGACCTGCGGCGCCTACTGCAAATTGAAAATCTCAACGAAACCGGAAAGCTGGTTGTCGAGCGGGTTATTGAAAACGCTGCCAGGTATCACGGCGATGTCAATTACCGGAAAATCGTGGATGATATCCTGGAACAACAGGCCAAGGAGTCGGAATAATGGCGGTCAACTATATTATTCAGGCGGAGGTTGTAGACATCACCGGAGATACCCCACGAGCGGAGGACGCGTTCCTTGTGGATACCAATGTCTGGTATTGGATGACATACACCAGAGCCAGCCAGTCAGCAATACAGTACCAAACAACCAATTATCCCGCCTACACAAATTCAGCTCTCGCAGCTGGGGCCCGAATTTATCAATCGGGACTTTCTCTTGCAGAACTGACACACCTGATCGAAAAAGCGGAGCGAGAAATTTACGAAAGGACAAATGGGCAAATAGGAACCAAAGAGTATCGGCACAACTTCCCCGGTGAGCGTACCCAGGTAATCACCGAAATTCAGTCCGCTTGGAGTCAAGTAGTAAATCTTGCAGACCCACTTGTTTCCACAATTGATAATCAGACGGCAAATGCCGCCCTTGCACGTTTTCAAACAGAAAAAGTGGACGGTTACGATCTCTTTATTCTCGAATCAATGAAGAACCACAGCGTCGTTCAGGTCATCACCGATGATGGGGACTTTGCCACTGTTTCCGGAATTCAGGTGTTTACCGCCAACAGAAATGTCATTACAGCCGCCAGGAATCAGGGGAAACTGAAAATCCGCTGAAGTGTCATGTGTTCATTTGGGCGGTTATCTATAACAAGATTACATAGAACCCATAAACAACTTATGGGTTTCTCGTATCAAGATCAAGTCGAGAGCAGCGACCATCCAGGGCTATCTCATCTAAATTTCGTTGATATAGGCCAATTTTGCCTTTGACGCTATCTCTGCATCTGGGGACAGCCGAGCACCTGAAAAACATTTAAAACATTTTAATCAAAAAGATGCCATCTTCAGGTGCTCGGCAGTCCCTAGCGAGGCAACCTGTCGAGCACCAAACACTTTTGGGGCTCTGATAAGTACCATAATTGGTGCGATTGCCCTCAACTCAATTTGACCGCTTCTTTGCTGCTGTATCCAGAGCATGGCGTTTTTTGGCACAAAGAACCGCCTTTCTCAGACGGATGGATTTAGGGGTAACTTCCACAAGTTCGTCTTCCTTGATAAAATGAATGGCCTTCTCCAGGGTCATGGGCATAACCGGAGTGAGGGTCACTGCGTCATCCTTTCCTGCGGCACGCAGGTTGGTCAGTTTCTTGGTCTTGCAGGGATTGACATTGATGTCATTGCTCCTGTTGTGCTCGCCAATAATCATGCCTTCATAAACCGGCTCACCAGGAACCACAAACAATCTCCCCCTGGGTTCCAGGTTAAACAGGGCATAAGCCACGCATTCACCCTGACGATCAGCCACGAGCGCGCCTGTAAACCTCCCCTGGATAGGGCCGGCATAATCCCCATACCCGGCAAACAGGGTATTCATAATTCCCGTACCTCTTGTATCTGTTAAAAATTCATTCCGGTAGCCAATAAGACCTCTTGAGGGGATCAAAAACTCCATGCGTACCCTGCCACTACCGTTATTAACCAGGTTGACCATCTTGCCCTTGCGCAGGGACAATTTTTCAGTGACCACACCCATGAAATCCTCCTCACAATCTATAAAGACCTTTTCCATAGGTTCCTGTAATTTTCCGTCAACTTCCTTAAATATAACCTCTGGACGGCCAACGCAAAGTTCAAAACCTTCTCTGCGCATGGTTTCAATGAGAATAGCCATCTGAAATTCACCCCTGCCTTTGACAATAAAACTATCCTTATCGTCAGTCTCTTCCACCTTAATGGCCACATTGAGCAGGGTCTCCTTGAGCAATCGCTCCCTTAATTTTCTGGATTGAACATACTTACCTTCCCGCCCGGCAAAAGGAGAGGTGTTTATGCTGAATCTCATAGACACAATAGGTTCATCCACTGTAATCCTGGGCAACGTTCCAGGTGATTCTTGAGTACAAATGGTGTCACCGATTTTGACATCTTCAATGCCAGAGAGAACCACGATATCACCCGGATCTACCTGATCCACTTCTTTATAATTTAACCCATCGTAAACTTGCAGTTTTGTGACCTTTAAGGGAATTTGCTTTTCATCCTCATTGATACAAATCAGAGTTTCATTGGAGCGGACACTGCCGTGAAAAACTTTGCCAATGGCTAATCGGCCAAGATAGTCAGAATAGCTCAAATCAGAAACCAGCATCTGAAATGGCTCTTCTGGATCATAAGCAGGGGCAGGGATTTGTTCCAGGATTGTTTCAAATAAGGGTTCAAGGTCCTTGCCTGGGTCTTCCAGGCTTTTTTTGGCAATCCCGTCTTTGCCAATTGCGTAGAGCAGAGGAAACTCCAATTGCTCCTCAGTAGCGTCCAGGTCGATGAGCAGATCATATATCTCGTCTAAGACCTCGGCTGGCCTGGCATCTTTGCGATCAATTTTATTAATGCAAACTATAATGGCCAGTCCGGCCTCCAGGGCTTTTTTCAGAACAAACCTGGTCTGGGGCAAGGGGCCTTCTGAAGCATCAACCAGTAAAATAGCCCCTTCTGCCATGGACAGGGAACGTTCTACCTCGCCTCCAAAATCAGCATGTCCCGGAGTGTCAATGATGTTAATCTTCACACCTTTCCAGTTTACAGAACAATTTTTGGCCGCAATTGTAATCCCCCTTTCCCGCTCCAGATCCAGGGAATCCAGAACCCTCTCTTCCACTTCCTGGCCCTGGCGAAACAGCCCACTTTGTTTGAACATATTGTCCACAAGGGTGGTCTTGCCATGATCTACATGGGCAATAATAGCGATGTTTCTGATGTTTTTGTTTTGTAACTTTGATCTATGCATGAATATCTTCCTTCATTTAAAATAATGTCTATCCAATTTGACGAAAGCCAACACCTTCTATTACCATAAAAACATGGCATTGGAAATTATTCTTCAAAATGTAGATGTAAATCTCGGCCAGAAAAAAATTTTGCGCAACATTTTATGGGGCGTAAAATCAGGGGAAATCCACATTATTCAAGGTGATAACGGCGCTGGCAAAACAACGTTTTTAAAACTTCTGGCAGGTAAAATCTGGCCAACCCCGGCTACTTACCGGGGAAGAACTTATATCGTCAATGGACAATCTCACCATAATCCAGCCATTATAAAAGATAAAATCAAATTGGTTTGCCCGGAAGATTATAACTTTTATGTCCAGCACAATCTCAATCTAAAGATTCTTGATGTGGTCCTGTCTGGCCTTAACAATAGTGTTTACTTATATACCCGGACCCAAAAAGAGGATTTAAAAAAAGCTGCCAGTTTGCTGGAACTATTTGGTTTAAGCGGGTTGCAAGAAAAAAGATTTCTCACCCTGTCGTCCGGCCAGGCCCAAAAAGTTTTGATTGCCCGCGCCCTGATGGGAGAGCCACAAATCCTGCTTCTGGATGAACCAGGAGCCAACCTGGACCATAAAAGCCGCACCAGACTGTTTTCTATTTTGCGCCATCTTGTAACACAAAATTCCTGCGCCATTGTCTGCACAACACATTATTCAGATATTCCCCTAACCGGAGCGAACTTCTGGGAAATTAAAAATAGTCAAATCCGCCCTAAATCACAATATCCAGAAACAAATTCTAATCCCGAAAAATTTGCACAAACTATTTTACCACCCCTGAAACCTGAAAACCAACAATCTCATATCTCAAACCATTTTCAACCTGCTACTGTAATTCAAGTCCACAATGTCATTGTGCAAAGAAACAACAAAGTTGTCCTCGATGATATACATTTTCAACTAAAAAAAGGGGATACATGGGCGATTTTAGGCGAAAATGGCAGTGGCAAAAGCACATTTTTACGTTTGTTGCTTGGAGAAATTCATCCGCTTCCAGGCGGAGACATAAAATGGTGGGGCAAAAGCAAAATAAGCTTATGGGAACTGCGGCAAAAAATAGGATTTGTCTCGCCAGAACTCAGGACCATGTTTCGGCCAGAGACAACTGTATTTGAACTGGTGGCTTCAGGCCTTCTGGGCACACTTGGTATCTGCCGAAACCTTACAGAAAAACAAAAAAACAGTGTCTTAGAATGGTTACACAAATGGAAGGCAGACACTCTGACTCAGAGACCCATCCATACCCTTTCCTCTGGTCAACTACAAAAAGCCCTGCTTTTACGGGCATTGATAAACAACCCAAAAGTCCTCCTTCTGGACGAACCTTTAACTGGCCTGGATGAGAAAACAAGATATTATTTTCTATCAATTTTAAAAACAGTAGCAGAGGACGCAGCAGTCAATCAAACCACAGCCCTGGTCATGAGCACCCATTATCCTCAGGAAGTACAGCACTTCATTAGTAAGGGGATCATTTTAAACCAGGGCAGGATTGTCTATCAGGGAAACTTTAAAGAATCTATAAATGCGTGGCTAAACCAGGGAGGAATATAAAAAGGCCCGCAGTAGGGGCAGACCTGCGTGTCTGCCCTACCCCGGGCTTTTTTTATTAACGTAACCTTTAGAAGTTCTTACAGAAGAGGCAGGTACTTCTCGATTTCGTATTCAGTTACCTGGACGCGATAGGCATCCCATTCCTCTTTCTTAACAGCAATAAACTCATTAAAAACATGCTCACCCAGAGCATCTTTAACAACTTCACTCTTCTCCAGTGCTGCAATTGCTTCACCCAGGTTGCCAGGCAAGCTTTCAATGCCATATTTCTCTTTGGTTGCGTCATCCATGCTGAAGATGTTCTCCTCAACTGGTGCAGCCAGTTCATAATTCTCTTCAATACCTTTCAGACCAGCAGCAAGCATTACTGCAAAAGCAAGATATGGGTTACAGGATGGATCTGGAGAACGCAGCTCAATTCTGGTTGCAGCCTCCATGCCTGGTTTATACATCGGTACCCTGACCAATGCAGACCTGTTTCTCTGTGCCCAGGCAACATACACAGGAGCCTCGTAACCAGGCACCAGACGTTTGTATGAGTTAACCCACTGGTTACATACAGCAGTGATTTCTCTGGCATGTTTTAAGATACCAGCAATATACTTCTTACAATCATCGCTTAAATTAAACTCTGCCTTGGCATCAAAAAAGGCATTCTTGCCGTTCTTAAACAAAGACTGATGAACGTGCATACCGCTACCATTCTCACCAAACAATGGCTTGGGCATAAAAGTGGCATAACAGCCATGCCTGCGGGCTACTTCTTTGACCACAACACGATAAGTAACAGCAGTGTCTGCCATCTTCAGGGCTTCCTGATAGCGCAGGTCAATCTCATGCTGGCTGGGAGCAACCTCATGATGGCTATACTCTACCTGGATTCCCATCTCAGCCAGAGAGAAAACAATGTCCCTGCGGATATCATTGCCCAGATCCAGAGGAGGAGCATCAAAATATCCGCCTGTATCCAGAATCTGAGTGCCTTTAGAATCTGCAAAGACGAAGAACTCCAGTTCAGGGCCAACATAGAATGTATAACCCTTTTCAGCGGCCCTGGCGAGCATTCTTTTTAAAACATAGCGGCTATCGCCTTCATAAGGAGTTCTATCCGGATTTTTAATATCGCAAAACATTCTGGCAACAGGCTTTTCAGATGGCCTCCAGGTAACAAATTGAAAAGTGGTTGGGTCAGGATACGCAACCATGTCGCTTTCCTGAATGCGGGTGAAACCCTGGATAGAAGAACCATCAAAACCCATTCCTTCTTCAAAAGCAGCCTCAAGCTCTGGCGGGGTAATCTGGAAACTCTTTAAAGTTCCAAGCACGTCAACAAACCAGAATTGGATAAAACTAACATCATAGTCCTTTACAGCCTTAAGTACATCGTCTGCGTTCTTGCAATTAAAAATTGGGGTATCAGCCATTTTTTACCTCCATTTATTAAAATTCTTTTGCAAATGCATACAATATTAGTACCAAAACAGAAAGTCAATTATCTTTTAACCAGTTACCATAAATAAATCCAGTTACCCTCTTAAAAATATTAACAATTTTGTCACAAATTGCCTTTCAATATCTTGCTATTTTTACAAATTTGTAATTGGCAAATTATCCCCACCGGGCCATAAAATCATTACTGGTTCCCCCCTCCTCAATGTGTTTGATCAGCGCGCTGCCAAAGACTACTGCATCAATATATTCTCCAATAGTCCCCAGTTGTTCAGGCGATTTTAAGCCAAACCCCAGGGCAATGGGGCAGGAAAATATCTCCCTGGCCTGTTTTAATTTTTCAATCAACACCTGGTTTATATCCACCTTGCTTCCGGTAATGCCCAGGACAGAAACCATATATACAAAAGCCGGGTCCATCTCGGCATACTCTTCCATTCTGGGCTCAGAAGTATTCAGGCCCAGCAAGGGGATGTATTCCAATCCCTGCGCTTTCAGCTCACCCAGATATGGCTTTGCCTCTTCCAGTGGAAGGTCAGGCACAATAAATCCGCTTACCCCTGTCTCTCTGGCAGCAGCCATTAATTTTTTTATACCAAACTGCAAAAACGGGTTAAAATAACCCATCAACACAATTTCAGCCGTAAGTTTTGGCCTGTATTCTTTAAGACCCGCAAAAATCCACTCCAGGTTTACCCCTTGCGCAAGGCACTTTATGGACGCCCCTTCCACAACCGGCCCATCTGCCACAGGATCTGAAAAGGGAACGCCAATTTCAATGATGTCAGCGCCATGCTCATCCAGCATCATGATTTCTTCCCAGAACCTCTGCTTACCGGGAAAACCAGCAGGAAGAAAGGGGATTAATGCCTTTCTACCCTTTAAGGCTGCTTGCTTTATTTTATCTCTTAAACCCTGTTTGCTCATTATTTGCTCCTTTACTCAACTTTCGGAGTTCCGAAAGTTGAGAAATTCGAATATCGAATATCGAAATCCGAAACAAATCCTAATTTTCAAATGTCTAAATGACCAAAACACAGTTGATTAAGGACATTTTTTGGAGATTAAAGGCTATCTGGATCGTTTCCTGAAAAGGGGATACTCCTTTAATCCTATTTTGTAACTAGCTGAAAAAATAAATATTTTTTAACTCCGAAAGTTGAGACCTTTACTCTAATCCAAACACTATGCCCAGATCCTTGTCGCCCCGACCGGACAGGTTGACCACAACATGGTCATCACCCTTTAATCGTCCTTTTAATTCCAGAGCATAGGCCACTGCGTGGCTACTTTCCAGTGCCGGGATAATACCCTCTTTTTGGGAAAGCGTATAAAAGGCTGTAAGCGCCTGCTCATCATAAATAACTTCATATCTTGCCCTGCCACAATCTTTGAAAAAACTATGTTCCGGCCCAACTCCAGGATAATCCAGACCAGGCGCTATGGAATGAGACGGCAAAATCTGGCCTTCTTCTGTCTGCAAAAGATAAGTATGAGTGCCATGCAGAACTCCGGCTGTGCCCTTGTTTAAAGTGGCTGAATGGTAACTTCCGGGCGTGCCGCTTCCTCCGGCCTCAACCCCAACCAGTTCAACCTCTTTGTCTTCAAAAAAAGGATAAAATATGCCCATAGCATTGGAGCCTCCGCCTACACAGGCGATTATCATTCCGGGCAGGCGACCTGTTTTTTCCCTGATTTGCTCTTTAGCTTCCCTACCAATAACCGACTGCAACTCGCGCACCAGAAGGGGAAAGGGATGCGGTCCAACAACTGAACCAAGACAATAGTGAGTTGTTTGCTGATGAGAAATCCAGTATCTTAAGGCTTCATTAATGGCGTCTTTTAGTGTTCTGGTCCCGCTGTGAACAGGTTCCACTTTGGCGCCCAAAAGTTCCATCCGTCTGACATTTATTGCCTGCCGCTCTACATCCTTGGCCCCCATAAAGACTATGCACTCAAGCCCAAGCATGGCCGCTGCTGTTGCCGTGGCCACACCATGCTGACCAGCGCCAGTTTCAGCCACAAGACCTGTTTTGCCCATATATTTAGCCAGAAGGGCCTGGCCTATGGTGTTGTTGATTTTATGCGCACCAGTATGAGCTAAATCCTCTCTTTTCAGCCACAGATGAAAGCCAAGCTCTTGTGACAAATTTTTACAATAATAAAGAGGAGTTGGCCTACCCACATAATCAGTCAAAATGTTTTTTAGTTCCTGCTGAAAATCTTTGTGGGACAAAAATTTGTCCATAGCCTTTTCCAGCTCTTCAAGAGGAGGAATCAAAAGCTCAGGCACAAACTGCCCACCAAATGAACCAAAATAACCTTTTTTCATTATCATTCTCCTTTTAAAGACTGCACTGACTCCAACACTTTTGCTATTTTCTGTTTATCTTTAATCCCTGGCCGCTCTTCAACGCCAGAATTAAAATCCAGGGCAAAAATTTTTTTGAAATATCTGGACATTGAACATTGAGGGTCAAACATATCAGGTGTGAGTCCACCTGCCAGAAAAATGGGCCTTAATATTTCTATTTCCTTCAAAAAAGAAATATCCATTTTTCTGCCATGCCCTCCACCAGACTTGCCCGCATCCAGAAGAAAATGAGCACAAAATGGCGCAAACCGCTCCATTTCTCTTTGCAATTCCCCATGGCTGGCAAACCTCTCAGGCCAGAGAACCTTGATAACCCTCTGAGTTCCAATTTTCCGACAAAACTCTTCATCCTGATCACCATGCAATTGAGCAAAATCCAGCCTGCACTGCTCCATAATCTCCACAACTTCTTCAGGACTTTGCCTGACAAACACGCCTACACGAGCAGGTGGGGAGCTTATCCCTCTGGTCCATTCAGCCACCACTGAAGGGATTACATTGCGCGGACTGAGAGGATGAAATATAAACCCAGCATAGTCCACACCACACTTTTGACAAAATTGTAAATCCTCTTTTCTGGTCAAACCGCAAATTTTAATCTTCATAACAACTCCGCAAGTGCCTTGCCTGGATCAGGGGCTGACATGAGCCATGTCCCGATCAAAAAAGCATCAAAGCCCCTGTCCTTTAAAGCTAAAATCTGCTCTTTTTTCTCAATGCCGCTGGCGCTGATCCACAACTCGCCATCCTTTTTCTGGCCAATAAGTTGATGAGAATTACTGATGTCCACCCGCAGGGTGTCCAGATCGCGATTATTGACCTGAATGATCCTGGCCCCTGCCTGGCGGGCAATTTTTAGGTCGTCATGGTTAAATATTTCCACCACAGGGTCCAGTCCTGCGTCATAAGTCATTGCGATGAGATTTTTTAAAACATCTACTTCCGGAGTCAGGCGCACTATCAAAAGCAGAGCCGAGGCCCTGGTTGCTGCTGTGGCTGCAATTTGCAGGGGATGAAAAATAAAATCCTTGCGCAAAAGAGGGAGTCCAAAGTCAGCCATCTGATCTAAAAATTTGAGCTGACCCTGAAAATACTTTTCTTCAGTAAGCACAGAAATGGCTGCCGCACCATTTTCGCTATAAATTCTGGCCACATCCCGTGCATCAAGTTCCTTATTGATCACTCCTCTGGATGGAGAAGCCCGCTTGTATTCAGCAATAACTCTTATCTCCCCGCCCTCTCCTATGCCTTTAGCAAAAGATGGACGCTCTCCATCATAGGCGTCTGGCATTGCGCGTTTTGCTTCCAGCTCTTTTAGCCTCACTATTTCATCTTTTTTAGCCTGTTTAAATTTCTCCAGCATCTCTGCTTCCCCTTTCATCCTTCATCCTTCCGCCTTCATCCTTTCCCTTTCATCCTTCATCCTTCATCCTTTAAAATCCCCGCTCCCCTGGCAACAGCATCCCTGGCTTCATCCATACATTCTTTTAGTTCTTTTTCCGGCTGCAAAAGGCTTAAAGCCAGCCCAAGATTTAATGCCACCATGTCCTGGATTGGCTGAGGACCTGTACCATTTAAGACCTTTTTTTGCATGGCAATGGCATCTTCCTTATTCTTGCAGGCCAGATCAGATGGCTCACACCTGTCAAAGCCATACTCATCTGGATCAAGGGTAAACTCCTGCATTTTCCCATCCTTAACCAGAGTTATCTGGCATGGCCCGCATGGAGTAAGCTCATCAAACCCGCCAGAACCATGAACTACCGCGGCAGTTACACCTCTTTTTGCCAGGACATCTGCCATAAGCGGTGCGAACTCCGGTCGTGCCACTCCAAGTATCTGATGAGTCGGACGGGCAGGATTTAAAAGAGGCCCCATAAAATTAAAAATAGTGCGCATACCTAATTCCTGCCTGATAGGCGCGATTCTGGCAAAGGCAGGATGAAAATGCGGGGCAAAAATAAAGGCAAAATTTCTTTGTTCTAACTCTGCCTTTACCTCTTCTGGTTCTTTTAACAAAGGAAGTCCAAGGGCATCTACTACATCCGCGCTGCCACAGGCACTGGAAACAGCCTTGTTACCGTGTTTGACTACCTTATAACCCAAATCAGCCAGAAAAAAAGCCACTGCTGTAGAACAATTAAAGCTCTGTTTTCCATCCCCACCTGTTCCGCAGGTATCTATGCGCGTGCCTTCCAGACCTTCTACCAATCTTGCCTTGCCAAGGGCTATCTCCACTGCTGCCAGGAGTTCGTCAGCGCATTCCCCTTTCATTTTAAGTCCCATAAGCAACGCTCCGCTCTGAGCAGACGTCATATCCCCTTCAAACAGGGCCGCAAAAACTTCTCTGGCTTCCATATATTCTAAATTTTTCCCCTCACTTACCTTATTGAGCACATTTTTCATGTTCATGGCCTTCCTCCTTTTTTGTTATAAGTCGAATTAACTAACGCAATAAAATTTTGCATCAATTTTGGTCCGTCTGGAGTAAGTATGGATTCAGGATGAAATTGCACACCCATCCAGGGCCGGTCAGAATAGCAAAGTCCCATGACCTTGCCATCCTTTGTACGGGCAGTCACTGAAAACGGTGAATCGTCCTGCGGCACTACCACTAAAGAATGATAGCGGCACACCTGCATGGGATTGGGCAAATCCTTGAATATTCCTTTTTGATCATGAAAAACATCTGAAGTCTTCCCATGCATGATTTCATCTGCCACTTCCACTCTGGCGCCGGCATAGTAGCCCAGAATCTGATGTCCCAGGCACACGCCCAGAACAGGAATTTCCGGCTTAAGCTTATTTAAAAACTCAAGACATAAACCTGCATTTTCAGGTCTGCTTGGTCCTGGTGAGATGATCACTGCTGTAAGTTCAGAATCTTGTAGATAAGAAAACAAATTCTCATCATCATTTCTAAGCACAACAGGATCAACACCCAGCTTTTGCAGTACCTGCACCAGGTTGAAAGTAAAGGAGTCAAAGTTGTCTATGAGCAAAATCATCTGTGCCTCCTGCATTAGCGCTACTTATTATGGCTTTTTTTACCGCGCGGGCCTTGTTCTGACACTCCTGCCATTCCTTTTCAGGGTCAGAGTCAAACACAATACCAGCCCCTGCCTGCCAATAAATTTTACCGTTTCTTACCCACAAACTCCTGATGGTAATGCCAGTATCCATGTGCACCATATCCTTATCCAGACCTATCCAGCCAATCGCGCCAGCATAAGGGCCGCGAGGCAGGTTTTCAAATTCAGCGATAATTTCCATTGCCCTTATCTTTGGCGCGCCTGATACCGTGCCTGCCGGGAAGGTGGCCTCAATAACATCCAGTGCATCCAGACCCGGCTTTAACCCGGCTGACAGATAAGAGGTAAGATGCATGACATGAGAAAACTTTTCTATCTGCATGAATTTATCCACTTCCACACTGCCTGCTTTTGCAATACGGCCTAAATCATTGCGGCCCAGATCCACCAGCATAACATGCTCTGCCCTTTCCTTTTCATCCTGAAGCAGATCAGCAGCCAGACGCTCATCCTCATTTTCATCTCTTCCCCTTGGCCTGGTGCCAGCTATGGGCCTGACCTGAAGTTTATTGCCTTCACATTTGACCATCAACTCAGGCGAAGAACCAAGCAGAGTTATGTCCCCAAGGTGCATATAAAACGTATAAGGAGAAGGATTGATCTGACGCAAATGTCTATAAACCTGAAAAGTATCGCCTTTAAAGTCAGCAGCAAAACGCACTGACAGAACTACCTGAATGGCTTCCCCCTGCCTGATCAGCTCCTTGACCTCGGCCACGCCTTGTTTGAACTCTTCTTCAGCAGGAAAGGTTTGTACCTGGCCAACAACATTCTCTTTTTCCCTGCTGTGAGTTTTTGGCCTTGGCAAGTTTAAATCGTCGTCTAAAGTTAATAAAAAACAGCGGTGATAAAGGTGCTCAAACAAAAGCACCTTGCCGGGCAAAACAAGCAAACCTTCTGCATCAGATGGCGGAAGCACCGGTCGCAATTTTGGCTCCCACAGGCCAACCAGCCCATACCCAAGATAACCACATAAAGCACGCGTCATGGGAGGAAATGTTTCCCCGGGTGGTGAAACAATCTCAAGTTCCTTTAAAACCTGCCTCACTCCCTGTACAAAATCCAGACCTTCAAGATTTTTCAAACTCTCAAGACGGGGATCATTAATCTCCACCTTTAGCCGTCCCTGAATACATTCAAGCCTGAGCCGAAAGTCCCAGGCAAGTAGGCTATATTTGCCCAGACGGCCATCCACCTCTGAACTTTCCAGCAAAATACCCTGTTTCCGCCCAATCAGGTTCAGATACAAAGACACAGGGGTCTGAGTATCTGCTGTCAGACACCTTGCTTTTTGTTGTAATTTTATCATTTCCATTCGCCTCCACTTTCTCCCTTTAAGAGTCGTCTGCAAAAAGTCCCTTTTTGCAGGTCTGGTTCAATGGGGTGCATCCGCCAGTAGCGGGAAACCAGCAATTTCAACCGTACTCCGGGGACAGGCGCCGAGCACCTGAACATACAGACATTGTTCAGACAAACTCAGGCTTAACATCTCAGGTGCTCGGCCTGTCCCCGTCACGCAAGTACTTTAGCGGTAAGTCAATTCTGGCGGATAATGACTATCCCGCTACTGGCGGATGCACCCATTGTTGTCCTGCCCTTATTTTTTAAAATTCGAATATCGAAATCCGAAATTCGAAACAAATCCGAATGACCAAATGACCAAAAATTCTAAACAAAAAAGTTGTTATATTGATTCAGTGATTCTAACTGTCTGTAATCTAATTTCAGGAAACGATCTAAACTAATATTAATCGCCAAAAATTCTCTAAATCAACTGTGTTTTTGTCATTTGAGCATTAAAAAATTTGAATTTGCCGTGCCCAGCACCAA
>OFDD01000053.1_pt1 | contig 17300 bp, 28 predicted proteins | sample 1520451 | NCBI WGS metagenome assembly OFDD01 (sample SAMEA3696446, study PRJEB22514) | metagenome | biome: water; feature: marine; material: hydrothermal vent | place: Pacific Ocean | collected 2014-08-12 | depth 1521 m
TAAATTATAAATGTGATATTGATATGATAGTAAATGAGATATTGGTAAATTACTATTTAAGTTATATATAATGATTATACTGGTGATACAATGCCTACGATAAATGTTAATAAAATAGACCTTGAAAAACTTACAAACATGTCATTATCGGACAAAACCATAGAAGATAAATTTCCAATGATGGGCGTGGAAGTTGAGGGAATATTTGAAGAAAATAATCAAAAAATTGTTCAATTTTCAATAAATCCAGATAGACCCGACTATTTAAGTGTAGAAGGATTGGCACGAGGATTTAGGGGATTTATCGGAATAGATATGGGATTACCAAAATATGATATACGAACTTCTGATTTAGAGGTTTATGTTGAAAATGTCCAATCCCGCCCATATTGTGGATTTGCCATAATAAAAAATATAATTATAGATGATTTAGTGCTTGAAAGTATTATAAATCTCCAAGAAAAATTGCATTGGAGTATAGGCAGAGATAGGAAAAAAATGGCAATTGGAATTCATGATTTAGATAAAATTGAAGCACCATTTTATTATAAAGAAATAAATGGGGACGAAATTGAGTTTGAACCATTGGGACATACCGAATTAATGACTCCAAAAGAAGTGCTTGAAAAACACGAAAAAGGAGTAAAATATGCCCATTTATTAAGTGGTGATAAATTCCCAATAATTGTCGATAAAAACAATACCGTAATATCTATGCCACCAATAATAAACGGAAATTTAACAAAGGTAGGGACAGAAACACGAAATTTACTAGTGGAAATTACTGGAACAGATAAAAATGCAGTAGAAAACACTTTAAATATAATAGTTTGTGCTTTGGCAGACAGAAGGGGAACAATATTTTCGTTAAAATTAATAAATAATGGAAAAGAAACAATATTGCCAGATTTAACACCAAATAATGCAGAAATTACAATAGATGAAATAAATACCAGATTGGGGCTAAATCTCAATGCAGGGGAAATTATAGCCTGTCTTAAAAAAGCAAGATATGACGCCCAATACAGTTATGATGACGAAAATCTGAAAATAACAATTCCAACATATAGAACAGATATATTAAATAATATGGATATTATTAAAGATGTTGCCATTAATTATGGTTATGAAAACTTTAAAGGGGAGCTCCCAGCTGTTGCAACTATTGGGGAAAAACATATCGTTGAAAAGAAATTTGAGTTTATAAGAAATGCAATGATTGGGTTTGGATTATTTGAAGTTATGAATCTAACATTATCTAATCAAGAGGTTTTATTTAATAAAATGAATATAAATATTGGGGATAATGAATATGTGGAGGTATTAAAACCTGCTTCAATAGAGCATAGGGTAGTTAGACCTACAATATTACCATTATTACTTGAAACTTTGGCTAACAATAAACACAATGAATTACCACAAAAAATATTTGAAGTTGGGGATTGCGTTGTAATTGACGAGAAAGACGAAACATTATATACACATTGTAAAAATGTTCCAAAAGTTTCCGCCGTAATTACTCACCACAATGCAAACTTTAACGAAATAAAGGGGCTTGTAGAGGGATTATTAAGAGAAATTAATATGGACTATTCAATAGATAATTATAAACATCCATCATTTATAGATGGAAGATGTGCAAAAATAATTGTAGATAATGAAATAGTTGGGTATTTCGGGGAGCTCCACCCTGAAATTATATTAAACTTTGAATTGGGCTATCCTGTTGTAGGATTTGAAATGGAGATAAAATAAATAAAGTAAGTAGATTTCTACTATTTTATTTTATTATTTTACTATATTATTTTTTATTTTATTTATTCATTTACAATTTAACAAAATCTTTATACATTAAATAACAAATTAACAGACCAGATACAATAGCTCCGCTTAATATCATCCACATTATAACAATTTGAATAGTTGCGGCATAAATTGGGTCTGCCCCTCCTATTATCATACCAGTCATGGCACCCGGGATAAATATTATACCTACTGATTTTGTTCTATTTAGTTGGGGAATAATGGCAGAATTAACGGCACTTTTTATAAATGGTTTTGTTGCTTGAAAATCCGTAGCACCTAATGCTATATATCCCCAAAGTTCATCTTTACGGGATTTGACCTCATCTATGATTTTATCCAATGTTAAGTGTGCCGTATTTAATGAATTTCCTATTGCCATTCCCATAAGTGGTATAATATATTGCGGTTCATATGGAACAACATTCGAAAACACGATAATAAGCAACGAAATTATTGCAGTTCCTAAAAATGTAATAAATAAATTGAGAAACAGCTTTTTTTTATTTGGAATTTTTATTTTTTTATATGCCATAAATGAAGCCGTAATTACCATTACTATCATTAATAAATAAGCCACAGCCATACTGTATGAAAATATGGTTATTAATATATATCCCAATATATACAGTTGAATAAGAGCTAAAATAGATGAATAAATTATTTCTTTTTCTATTCCTAATTTTTCTTTAAATGCCAACGCCAACGCCAACAATACAAAACTAAAAGAATATATTAAATTTTCAAACATGGAGCTCCCCTTTATTTTTTTTACAATAATATTATAATTATATCTTTTTATGATTTATTAGGCATTTTGCTATTTTTTTATCTACATTAATTCCTAATTCCCTAAATCCTTTTGTTCCCGGTGCTGTGTTGGTTTCTAATACCTTATATCCTTCTTTTGAAGGCAGTATATCTACTCCAACTATTTGCCCACCAATGGCTTCGGCACATTTTATAGATAATTCTGACAATTCATCATTTATTTTTAGGAGCTCCACTTTATTCCCCTGATGTAGGTTGGTTATGAAATTAGAGCTCACCCTCCTATATCCTCCAACAACTTCACCATCTACAACTAACACCCTAATATCTTTATAGACGCCATTATCCCCAAATTCAACATATTCTTGAATTGTAGTCCCATACCATATGGCATTTTTTGAAGCTTCTTTTAATTCAGCATCATTTCTTACTAATTTTACTCCATTTCCACATTTTGAAAAGCAATTTTTTACAATTACGGGATAATATATATTATTTTTTGACATAAACGATTTTGCATCGTCATAATCTCTTATTAATCCCGTTTTTGGAGTTTCTATATTATTTTTAGATAATAATTTAATAGTTTTAAATTTATCCGCTGAATTATATATTGTTTTCAACGAATTAATAAAAATATGGTTTTCGACTTCAAGTAAATTCAATACCTGCCAAGAAAAAAGAGTTAATTTATCATGATATTCACCAATGCCACATCGGGAATGAATGATATCACTATCTATGTTGAATGTTTGGTCTATTTGCAAATTATCAGCTGATAAAAATAGTATTTCGCATTTTTCTCCCAATTCTTCTATTGATTTTTTTAAGCCGTTTATTGATGAACCGCCTTCTGCACAAATTATTGTAATCATGATAGCACCTTTATTTGAGAACGGGGTAATTCACTTATAAAATAATAATAAAATATGTATTTTAAGTGTATTTTAAGGGGGTAAGATATAATATATAATACATTAATATTACATAAATGAATATGCCATTGATACAAATATCAATCCCCAAACCATTAAACTAATGGATGTTAAGCTTCTTTCATTTATTAGGTGTTCGGTAATTGTTGAAATCTTATTCAATATTTTATTGCCCTTTTTTAAATCCCTTATCAATTCTGGCAGTGCATTCCATATATAAAATCCATCGAGGGGTAGTGCTGGAAGTAAATTAAAAAATCCAAGCATTAGATTTAACATGCTAGTCCAATATAGAGTTTGAAGTATGAATGATATACTTGCTGACGCTTCCGCATTTATTCCAATTAGTCCCTCTTTTGTCGTGGTGAGTGTTGTTATCGTTTTTAATTCATTATTTCGTAATATTGTTATTTTTATTTTTTCTTTCGGTTTAATGTCCTTTACGGCATTTTGAAAACTAGTTAAAGAGTTTATTTTATGGTCGTTAATTGAATATATCACATCTCCTTTTAATAACACCCCTTGTGCAGGGTAGTCTTCCAACACATTTGATATTGTTATCGGAGAGTCTATATTCATTACAAAAGGCATCGCAAATATTGCTATAAAAAATATTATTACATTTGCAATTGGTCCAGCTGATGCAACTGCACCCCTAATTTTATTATTTGTTTCTTTAAATTCATCGCTTAATTCTACAAAGGCACCCAGGGGAATACCCAAGCCCAATAATAAACCTGTGCTTTTTATTTTTAAATTATATGCTCGAGCCACTATACCATGTGCTAATTCGTGAAGTGTTATTCCTATGATTAATGCCACAATTCCGGGAATCCAAGGTATTAAATTCCCAAATAAAAATATAACTGGTTTAGATGTCTCTTTTGGGACTGTTCCAGAAAATAAATTAATCGTGGAAGTTATAAACATATACAATGTCAATATGGATATTATCATACAGAGGGGAATTAGCCATAGGCTTAATTTTCGCCAAAATTTATATTTTCCAACTTTATCTATTATTTTTAATCCTGCCGAAGTCCTTAATATTCCAAATAATCCATAATATATTTTTAATCCCATTGGAGTTTCATTTTCGCCATTATCTGATTTTTTTTCGAGTTGCTGTTTTTTGGTGGTGTTCATTATATATATTATTGACCAAATTATTAAGAATGCTATTAATATATTTGTTGAAGTTATTTCCACGATTTCACCAGATAATATTTTCATGTCCTATGTATTTGGGAGCTCCCGAAAATACAATAATCATTTTTGAATATAATTAGAAAACTATATATACTTTTATAAAAAATACTATCTTGGATATAGTAATACTAATTATGTAAAAAATAATATTGGGATTAGATATATTAAAACTAATAACAATAATAAAAAAATAAAAAAATGGAGGTATAATATGGAAGCATTAGTTTTATTGGGTCATGGAAGTAGATTGCCTTATTCAAAAGAAATAGTTAGCGAAATTGCAGAAAAAATAAAAGAAAAAAATATTTATGATATTGTAGAAATTGGAATGATGGAATTCAATGAACCAAGCATACCTCAGACAATTAATAAGGTTATAGCAGAAGGGGCTAAAAAGATTATAGTCGTGCCTGTATTTTTAGCACATGGAAACCATACAAAAAGAGATATTCCACAAATATTGGGATTAATTGAATGTGAAGAACATCATGAGCACCACCATGAACATTCTCATCACCACCATCACCATCACCACGGTGAAAAAATAGAATTGCCAGAAGATGTTGAGATAATATATAGAGACCCAATGGGTTCAGACGATAGAGTTGTTGATATTGTTTTGGATAGGGCAAAAGGAAATTAGTTTGATTAAAATATATATTAGATATATATTCTTTTTTTAATATTTTTTTAGAATATATGGTGTGTTCAAAAGTTTTTATAATAAGTCCAAAAGATTAGTTTATTTATATTGAAGTATTGTTATTGCAAGGAGCTCCCGAACACACTAATATAAATGATATGGTGATACTAAGTTTTATATTTGGTTATTTATAATATTATACATATATATTATTTAGCTAAAATAATAATTTATTATTTATTTATCGTAGAGGTTGAAACCATGGGGGTAAGAAATCCTATTGTAGCTGGTGCATTTTATCCATCAGACCCGAATGAATTAATTGAAATAATAGAATACTGTTATTTTCATAAATTGGGACCCAACTCAATTCCGATAGGTGGAGAATATAAAAAGCCTGTTGGAGTGGTTGTTCCTCATGCAGGTTATATTTATTCAGGAGCTCCTGCTACGCATTCATATAAAGCCATTTCGGAAAGAGTTAGTGGAGATATCACTGCAATAATACTTGGTCCAAATCACACAGGATTAGGTGAAGGAGTTTCTGTTATAGATGGAATATGGAAAACCCCATTAGGAGATGTTTCCACCGATACAGAATTTATCGATAAATTATGGAAAGAATGCGATGTGGTAGAATTAGATGAATTGGCACATAATAGGGAACATTCTATAGAAGTTCAACTTCCATTTTTACAGCATATCGGATTAAGACAAAATGTAAAATTTAAAATTGTTCCAATTTGTATGGCTATACAGGACTATGAAACTTCAATGGATGTTGGATATTTTATAGCAAAAATAGCTAAGGAATTAAATAGGAATGTAGTAATTATAGCATCTACTGATTTTAGTCATTATGAGCCACAGGAAAGTGCTTCAAAAAAAGACGCTTTAATTGTAAAAAACATTTTGGCAATGGATGAAAAAAACTTATATTCTGATGTGATAACCTACAATATTTCTATGTGTGGATATGGCCCTACTATGGCAATGATTAGGGCTATGAAGGAGCTCGGTGCAACCACATCAAAATTGTTATCTTACTGCACATCAGGGGATATTACTGGGGATTATTCCTCTGTTGTGGGTTATGGTTCGCTTTTAATTGAGTAAATTAATATACATATACAAATATAATATTATTTTATAATTAACAAAAAACATTTGTTTTTATAGTGAATCGACATAAGGCGTCCCTATTGGGGTCTTTGTTATTAAGAATGAATTACCTCTTAATTATCCATTAACGGCATCTAAGCTCTTATCTACAAAGGCAATTTACGCAAAGTGTTCGTCGATTTACTATATTGTATTATAAATAATGATAAAAAATTAAATAAAAAATATAAAATGGTAAAAATAATGTGGGGATACTGGGATTTGAACCCAGGTCTAGGGATTTCTCCTGCATTAGGTTTTAGTCCAAATCCATATAGGCACTTGGAGTCCCCAATGATAGGCCAGGCTACACCATATCCCCGAAAACAAATAATTAATCAAAGTCAAATAATTAATCAAAGTCAATTAATGCAATTATTGTATTAAACATTATTATAAAACCAATAAGACATATATATACTTTTCGGACGGAATACTATGAACAATGTAAATATTATAAAAATTGGTGGTAGTTTAACATATTCAGTAAATAAATTATTGGACAAGTTAAAAGATTTCTGTGATGCAAGTGGTGAAAAAATAATAATTGTTCCCGGCGGGGGGCAGTTTGCAAATGTAGTCAGGGAGCTCCATGAAAAAACGGTATTAAATGAAGATGGTGCCCATATGCTTGCCACAAAATCAATTGATTTAATTGGGCTTTATTTTTCGGAAATATCTGGAATCACAGCAGTAGATAATTTATATGATGCTAAAAAAATATTATATAAAGAAAATATTGTAATAATGCTACCTTCAAAAATTGTATTATCTACCGAGGAGCTCCCCCATTCATGGGAATTGACTTCTGATTCAATATCGGTATATATTGCTAAATGTTTGAATTTAAATAGTATAATTATAGCTACTGATGTGGATGGTATATATACAACATATCCAGAAGGAAAACTATTAAATACTATAAATGTTAAAACCCTTAAAGGCTTTACTTCTGTTGATAGTTATATATCGACAATGTTATTGAAACACAATATTGAGTGCTTTGTAGTTAATGGGAAGCATCCAATAAGAATAATAAATATTTTAAAAAACAACAGTGATATATACACAAAAATTACAATTAATTAACATAAATTAATTATATACTTTGAGTATATGTCAGGGACATAAAACACATTAAAATTAAGCTTTAATTATGCTCGTTAGTATGTATCTATTAATGATTATAAACTATAAACTATCTATAAACTATACATATAAAAATAATATCTAATATATTAATATATAATATAAATATGAAAAATACCATTGGTGATTATATGAAATATAAATGTACATCTTGTCATGCAGAGATTGCTCCAAGAGAACATGCCGCAAGGTTTTTATGTCCAAACTGTGGAGATGTAGAATTAGTAAGATGCGAAAAATGTAGAAAATTGAGTAATCCATATAAATGCGAAAAATGTGGATATGAAGGACCATAATGTAGAGAGGAATAGGACATATAACAATAGAAATAATTGAAATAAAAATAAAAAATGGTGAAAACATGGGAATTGTTATGGTAAAATTAAAAGTAATGCCAGTAAGTCCAGAAGTGAATAAAGATGAATTATCTGCCAAAATAAAAGAAACCGTAGAAAGTATGGATATAATATGTAGAAATATAGATATAGAACCATTGGCTTTCGGATTATATGCAGTATTCCCACTTATCGAAATGGAAGAAAAAGAAGGGGGAACAGAACCTGTTGAAGAAGCATTGGCTAACTTAGATGATGTTGAAAGTGTAGAATCTGTGGAAGTTTCATTAGTATAATTTAAATGTATTTATATATTATATACATATTTTAGTTTTTTATTGAGATATTATAAATTATATATAATGTATGCCCCATAATATACCACTATTTAGCTTATAACAACCATATTGGAAATAATATGATAACACATATAAACAAGATTAAATATATAAAAGAAATTGTTGAATTTGTGGAAAATAGTGGATACGCCGTAAATATCCATACAAATAATAAACCAATTATGGAGATTGGGGCTGATAGTCCTGATTTTCTATCAAAAAACACGATAGGGAATGTAAAAATTCACTATATAAACAGCACCAAATTAATGGCAAAAATAGGCATTGAATTGTTGAGGTAATAAAAATGAGTAAGTTAAATTATAAAGTAGAAACAGACCCTAATAAAACTGCAAGAGCTATGGGCAGGTCATTGAGAATTTCAAGAAAACACACCATTGAAATTTGTAGGGAAATAAGTGGTATGAAATTAGATAAAGCTATTGCATACCTAAATAGAGTAATTGAGTTAAAACAAGTTGTTCCATTTAAAAGACATGGAAAAGATGTTCCGCATAAAAAAGGAAAATATGGATGGACAGCAGGTAGATTCCCTCAAAAAGCATCTACACAAATATTAAGTGTTTTAGAAAATGCAAAGAAAAACGCAGAATACAAAGGTATGAATACAGAAAAATTGAGAATAAAACACATATCCTCAAATAAAGGATTTACAATAAAAAGACACATGCCAAGAGCATTTGGTAGAGCTTCGCCAAAAAACCAAGAAACAGTTCATGTTCAAGTTATATTGGAAGAATTTTACTAATAAACACATATATACACGAGATACAGGATTATTTTAAATTGATAGGTGAATTAAATGATTGAAAGAACATTTATAAAAGAAAATGTTATGGAGACCTTGGTTGATGAATACTTAAAAAATAAATTGCCAAGAGCAGGATACAGCCATATGGATGTAAAAAAGACTCCAATAGGAACAAGAATAACAGTATTTGCTGAGAAACCAGGTTTCGTAATTGGAAGAAAAGGAAAAATGGTAAAAGAATTAACCGAAACAATTGCAACAAAATACGGTGTAGAAAAACCTCAAATAGAAGTAAAACAAATAGAAAGCCCTGATTTAGATGCAGGAGTTGTAGCTCAAAAAATAGCTTCCTCCCTTGAAAGAGGAATGCATTTTAGAAGAGTAGCACACTCAGCTATGAGAAGAGTTATGGCACAAGGTGCAAAAGGTGTTGTTGTAATTGTTTCCGGAAAATTAACTGGGGAAAGGTCAAGAACAGAGAAATACATGGAAGGATACATGAAACACTGTGGAGAGCCATCAGAAGAATTAGTAGACCAATGCCATAAAATTGCAAAATTAAAACTTGGTGTAGTTGGAGTTACAGTTAAAATAATGCCACCAGAAATTACACTTCCTGATGAAATTATTATAAAAGATGTGCCAAGTAAAACCACCGTAGAAACAGTGGAAGAATAAATAAAATATAATAATAACTATTATTGGTGAGAATATGGCTATATTAAGAGCAAGCGAAATAAGAGAAATGTCTGCTTCTGAACTCAACGACAAACTGATTGAAATAAAAAAAGAATTGATGAAGGAAAATTCCAACAAAGCAACTGGTGGAGCTCCTTCAAATCCCGGTAAAGTTAAAGAGTTAAAGAGAACAGTAGCAAGAATTAAAACAATAATAAATGAAAAGAAATAAATAATGCAATAAATAATGCAATGTATCAAGAGGTGCAGTAATGCCTGAAATTTGTCCAGTATGTGGGCTACCAACAGAATTGTGTGTATGTGAAGAAATTGCAAAAGAAGAGCAAAAAATAAAAATATTCGTCGCAAAAAGAAGGTTTGGAAAGTTAATGACTGTTGTTGAAGGATTTGATGCAACTTTAATTGATGTTAAAGACCTTGCTAAAAAATTAAAAGATATTTGTGCATGTGGTGGAACTGTAAAGAAAGATTCCATTGAATTACAGGGAGACCACAGAAGAAAAGTTGAACAGGCTCTTATAAAAATGGGATTCTCAAAGAATACTATTGAAGTAAGATAACTATAATTAAACAGGTGTAATCTATCATAAAGTTTATATATAACCAACATATATGTAGGTCTTATACTATTTGATTACTTGATTATATATGACCTAAGGATGCTTAGGCACACCCTAAGGTTTAGGCTGGGTAGAGGGACACCCAATGATTACACCATATAATATATTACGGCATGAATTAATCGGATTAGATGTAGAAATTACTCAATCAACTAATGATTCGCTGGTTGGACTAAAAGGAAAAATTGTGTATGAAACTCGAAATACTATTACTATTGAGAGATTTGGCAATTTCAAAGAAGTAATGATACCAAAAAATATCGCTGTATTCAAGTTTAAATTAAACGATGAATATATTGAAGTTATTGGTGAATTACTAATAGGGCGACCAGAGGATAGGTTGAAGAGAAAAATTAAAAACATATATCCATATTAATCCTATTTTAAAGTCCCAAAGATAATTCAAATTCATAATAGTGCTTTCGAAATGAACATTTACTATACAAATGCATGATTATGCTATTTGTTATTGTAATGATATAAGCACTATATTATTTATTAGATTAGATACATAAATATATGTTATATATTTTTATTTTATTATTTTAGGAGGAAATATTATGAGAAACATAGGAATTGATGTAAAATCTCCTGAAAATGAGTGCAACGACAATGACTGTCCATTCCACGGCAATTTGCCTGTAAGAGGACAGATATTTGAAGGAATTGTAGTCAGTGATAAAGGACATAACGCAATTGTAATTAAAAGGGATGTTGTAAGATATATCCCAAAATACGAAAGATACGAAAAAAGAACCACCACAATGGTTGCTCATTGCCCATCATGTATTGATGCAAAGATTGGCGATAAGGTAAAAATTGCTGAGTGCAGACCAATAAGTAAAACTAAATCGTTCGTAGTTATTGAAAAAACAGAGCTTTCAGAATAAGGTGATTAGATGAAGGGATTTGGTTCAAAAGTCATAAGGTCATTACCTAATGGAGCAAGACTAACATGTGCTGACAACACCGGAGCAAAAGAGCTTGAAATAATAGCTGTTAAAGGTTATAAGGGTGTTGCAAGAAGATTACCTGCTGGTGGTGTTGGAAGTTTAGTATTTGTCTCTGTTAAAAAAGGAACCCCTGAAATGAGAAAACAGGTTTTACCTGCTGTTATCATTAGACAGAAAAAAGAATACAAAAGACCAGACGGTTCAAGAGTTAAATTTGAAGACAATGCCGCTGTAATCGTAACTCCAGAAGGAAGTCCAAAAGGTTCAGAAATTAAAGGACCAGTAGCAAAAGAAGCTGCGGAAAGATGGGCAGGAGTTTCAAGATTGGCTAAAATAATACATTAAAACGACATGTGGTGAATATCATGGTTTTGACAAATTCAAAACAGCCAAGAAAACAGAGAAAAGCATTATATAATGCTCCACTCCATGCAAGAAACAAATTAATGAGTGCTATGCTCTCAAAAGATTTGAAAGAAAAATATAATAAAAATGCACTTCCAGTAAAAACAGGAGATATTGTAAAAATACTCAGAGGAACCTTCAAAGGAATAGAAGGGGAAATATCAAAAGTAGATTACAAATCCTATAAAGTATATGTTGAAGGAGCAGTAAATAGAAAACAAGATGGAAATGAATCCCTCTATCCGATACACCCATCAAATGTTATGATTGTTAAGATGGATGATTCTGACGATAGGAGATTTAAATTTTCAAATAAATAATTGACGAATTGAAGAATAATATGAAGGTGCGAATATGGCAAATAAAGGACCAAGGAAGCATTTGAAAAGACTACCCGCTCCAAAAAACTGGCAAATTTCAAGAAAAACCAATAAATATACTACAAGACCATCCGCAGGACCTCACTCAATAGGGAGCTCCTTGCCGTTATTATTGGTTCTTAGAGATTTATTAGGTTATGCCGATAATGCAAGAGAGGCAAAAAAAGTTATTAAAATGGGTAAAGTGTTAGTTGATGGAGTAAAAAGAAAAGACCACAGATACCCAACAGGTTTAATGGATGTAATATCATTGCCTGATGCAAATGAAAGCTTTTTGGTAGTATTGGATGAAAAAGGTAGAGTTAAATTAAATAAAATAGAAGACAACACTACAAAATTATGCAAAATTGAAAATAAAACTGTTATAAAAGGCGGACACATTCAGTTAAACCTTCACGACGGTAGAAATCAAATAGTAAAACTTGCCGACGCTACAAAAGCTGAGGAAGATATTTACAAAACAGGAGACTGTATTATTATCTCTATTCCAGAACAGGGCATAGTAGGACATGTTCAGTTTGGTGAAGGAAAATTAGCATATATCACAGGCGGAAAACACGTAGGTGATTTTGCAAAAATAATAGACATAGAGAAAAAACAATTATATCCTGATATAATTACACTTGAAACAGAAAACGGAGAACAGTTTAAAACCATTAGGGACTATGTTTTCGTAGTTGGTGATGATAAACCTGTTATTTCAATGCAATAATGAAGTAAATATAAATATATACAATAAATATACGGTGGAAACATGAACTTCCAAGAAGCATGGGAAAAACAGCCTATGAGTAAGCCTAGAATAGAGAAGGTTACTGTGAATATGGGAGTAGGTGAGAGTGGGGATAAATTACTCACTGCTGAAAAAGTTGTTGGTGAAATTACCGGTCAAAGACCAGTAAGAACATTGGCAAAACAGACAAACCCTGCATTCAACATTAGAAAAAAACTTCCAATTGGTTTAAAAATCACATTGAGAGGTAAAAAAGCAGAGGAGTTTTTAAAAGATGCTTTTACGGCATTTACGGCATCAGGAAAACAACTATTCACATATTCATTTGACAAAAGAGGAAATTTCTCATTTGGTATTCCAGAACATATCGACTTCCCAGGTCAAAAATACGACCCATCAGTTGGAATCTATGGTATGGATGTATGTGTAACCTTTGAAAAACCAGGATACAGCGTTAAAAGAAGAAAGGCTAAAAGAGCAAATATTCCAGCAAAACACCTTGTAAGCAAAGAAGAAGCTATTGAATGTATAGAAACTACATTTGGTTTAAAGGTAGAGCAGGAATAATTAAACAATATTGTAAAAAATATTGCTTTGAGTTAATCTCAGATAATAAAAAGGAGCTCCTTTGGGGCGTAAATAAAAAGTTGGTGAAAAAATGGCAAAAACACCATTCAAAAAGAAATACGGATATGGTTCAAAAATTTGCAAAAGATGCGGTAAAAATGGACCAGGAATTATAAGTAAATATGGAATAAATATGTGCAGACAGTGCTTTAGGCAGTTAGCATCAGAATTAGGATTTAAAAAGTATGATTAAATAAATTAAGGAGGTATCAATATGAGTCTAATGGACCCACTTGCGAATGCATTGAACCACCTATCCAACTGTGAAAGAGTAGGAAAGGATGTGGCATATGTTCAGCCAGCATCAAAGCTCATAGGTAGAGTATTTAAAGTTATGCAGGATAAAGGATATATGGGAAACTTTGAGTATATTGAAGATGGTAAAGCAGGAATCTACAAGGTAGAATTAACAGGACACATTAATAAATGTGGAGCAGTTAGACCAAGATATGCTGTTAAAAAAACCGAATTTGAAAAATTCGAAAAAAGATATTTGCCTGCAAAAGGATTTGGTTTATTGATTGTAAGTACGCCAAAAGGATTAATGACCCATGATGAAGCAAAAAGTAATGGATTGGGTGGAAGATTAATATCCTATATATATTAAAATTAAAGTTATAATACTAAGGAGGTATGGTTAATATGCCAGTAGCCGCTATTATAAGGGAAGAAATAGAGATTCCTGAAAGTATAACCATCGAAGTAATTAATAACGAAGAAGTAGTTGTTAAAGCTGGTGGAAAAGAACTTAAAAGGACACTATCTTATCCCAATGTAGTTATAAAAAAAGAAGACAGTAAAGTAGTTGTTGAAAGTCTTTATCCAAGGAAGAAACAAGCTGCAATTATTGGAACTTTCGCATCTCATATAAAAAATATGATTACAGGAGTAAGCGAAGGATTTGAATATAAGATGAAAATAAGATATGCCCACTTCCCTATGAAAATCAGTGTTAAAGGTAATGAAGTAATTATCGATAACTTCTTGGGAGAAAAACACCCAAGAAAAGCGACAATTATGGAAGGAGTTAAAGTTAAAGTTAGCGGGGAAGATGTGATTGTTAGTGGAATAGATAAGGAAAAAACAGGACAGACCGCTGCAAACATTGAACAAGCAACAAGAATTAGAGGAAGAGATACCAGAGTATTCCAAGATGGTATATACATAGTGGAAAAAGCAGGTAAAGTATTGTAAGATAAATAATATAGGTAGATTAAAGATAAATAGAATAGCAAATATCAATAAATCTTTGATTTACCGAGTATCGAAAAAACGGTGGTCTCATGAGTAAAAAGAGATTAATGAGATTAAAACTCAAAATGAAACAGAAAAAACCTGATTTCAAGAGACAGGAATGGTTCAAATGTAAAAGAATCGGCACAAGTTGGAGACGAACAAAAGGACTTCACAGTAGTATGAGAAAACAATTGACCCATAGATCTGCCATTGTTAAAGTTGGATACAGAAGTCCCGTTGAAGTTAGAGGATTGCATCCATCAGGTTTGGAAGATATAATTATACACAATGTGAAGGAATTAGAAGCATTAAACCCCGAAATTCATGGGGCAAGAGTAGCTTCAACCGTTGGTAAAAGGAAGAGAATAGAGATAATAAAGAGAGCAGAAGAATTGGGAATCAAAATATTCAATATATCCAAAAAGAAACAGGATGAATTATTGAATCCTAAGATAGGGGAAGTAGCAGAGGAAGTAGCAGAAAAACCTGAAACCGAAACAGAAGAAAAAGAAGAAACAGAAGAAAATTAATAATATGATATTATTATTCTTATAGGTGGTATAATGGATATATCAACCCAAAGAAGAATTGCATCCGATGTATTGGATTGCGGTATTGATAGGGTATGGATAGACCCTGAGAATTTGGACAAGGTTAAATTTGCCATAACCAAAGATGACATCAGGGCATTAATAAAAGACGGTATTATTGTTAAGAAACAGAAAAAAGGGATTAGCTCAGGAAGAACTAAAAAGTTGATGGAACAGAAAAGGAAAGGAAAAAGGAAAGGACAAGGTTCAAGAAAAGGGGCAAAAGGTGCAAGAACACCTAAAAAGAGAAAATGGATAAACACAATAAGACCATTAAGAAGTATGTTAAAGGAGCTCCGAGAAGACGAGTCAATTGAAGTATCATCTTATAGAAAATTATATAGGATGGCAAAAGGTGGGGCATTCAGAAGTAAAAATCACATGAGATTATATATGAAAGACCACGACCTTCTTAAATAAATTAATTGAGGTGCAAATATGGCACACAGTGCTAAATATAGGGTCCCTTTTAGAAGAAGAAGGGAAGGAAAAACGAATTTCAGATTAAGATTAAAATTATTATTGTCAAGAACACCAAGATTAGTTGCGAGAAAATCATTAAACAATATAGTAGCTCAAATCGTTGAATATGATGAAATTGGAGATAAAGTTGTTGTTTCTGCACATTCCAAAGAGATTGTAAAATTGGGATATAAAGGACACTGCGGAAATATTCCAGCAGCATATTTAACAGGGTTATTATTAGGTAAAAAAGCACTTAAAGAAGGAACTGAAGAAGCAATTCTTGATTTAGGACTAAATAGTGCTACAAAAGGAGCGGCTGTTCTTGCTATCTTAAAAGGAGCTATTGATGCGGGTATGGATATACCACACAGTGAGGAAATACTTCCAGAGGAAGATAGATTAAATGGTTCCCATGTGAAAGAATACGCGGAGCTCCTTAAAGAAGAAGACGAAGAAAAATATAATAAACAGTTTTCAAAGTATTTGAAAAACGGATTAAATCCAGAAGATTTGCCAGAACACTTTGAAGAAATAAAAGAGAAGATTCTCAGCTTATAATGGTGATTACAGTGGCAGCTGAAAAAAAGAAATTTAATGTAGATGCTTGGGAACCTAAAACCCAAGTAGGAAAAAAGGTGAAAGAAGGAACCATTGCCGATATAGATTATATAATTGATAATGGTCTTCCTTTGTTAGAGCCTGAAATTGTTGATGCCCTTTTACCTGACCTTGAAGAACAAGTTTTGGATGTATCTCTTGTTCAAAGAATGCATAAATCAGGTAGAAGAGCAAGATTTAGGGCTACTGCGGTAGTCGGAAACAGAAACGGATTTGTTGGAGTAGGTATGGGTAAATCGAAAGAAGTGGGTCCTGCTATCAGGAAAGCTATTGCTCATGCAAAACTATCGTTAATTAAAATAAGAACAGGATGCGGTTCATGGGAATGTGGTTGTGGAACAGCTCATTCAATTCCATTTGCAGCAAAAGGTTCATGTGGTAGTGTAAAAGTTGAATTACTTCCTGCACCAAGAGGAGTTGGATTAGTAGCAGGAGATGTTGCGAAAGCAGTATTGGGTCTCGCAGGTATAAAGGACATTTGGACTAAAACATTTGGAGACACAAGAACAACATATAACTTTGCTATTGCTACATTTGATTCACTCAATAACCTTAACTTTGTTGGATATTTACCAGAGCATAAAAAGACTTTGGGAATTAACGAAGGAAAAGTATAGTCAATTGAAAAAAGTTTGTTCCTTAAATGTCCCCATAATATTTATGGATATATCGGGATATTTGCTAAATAAATAAAATTGCATTATTTACATTAATGAATTAGTGCAAAAAGTCCTTCAATTGACTTTATCTATTATAATCTATATTGTAATTAAACTATGGGTTATAATTCATAACATATTATTTTAATTAATAATAATTGATGTTGGATTTGCCAATAGTGAAAAATATATTGGATAT
>OFDD01000056.1_pt1 | contig 17071 bp, 16 predicted proteins | sample 1520451 | NCBI WGS metagenome assembly OFDD01 (sample SAMEA3696446, study PRJEB22514) | metagenome | biome: water; feature: marine; material: hydrothermal vent | place: Pacific Ocean | collected 2014-08-12 | depth 1521 m
GTGACTTTTTCGCTTTAAAGTACCTAATTATAGAGTAATTTGGCTTGTTGTCTAATTGGGTATGGATTTATTAGGGTTTATATAAGAATGTTTATGATAAACTTTGTTTGGTATAATATTTATTTATATTACAATTACATATTGTATAGTTTTAAATATTATAAAAATTATTTATAAGAAGGGAAAGCCATGAAGGTAGAAGTTTCAAGACGAAAGTTCTTACAAGGAACTGTTGCACTTAGTATTGCTGGTGCATCATCGATGAGTATGACAAATCTTATGGGCAACGAAGATGAACATAAGCACTCTACTCATCCAGAAGCAGTTACTACAAAAACAGGAACAGGAAAAGCTGAAAATGTGCCATTTTTATGTGGTATTTGTGTAAACAAATGTGCAGGATTTGCTAGAGTTGAAGAGGGTAAAGTTACAAAACTAAATCCAAATCCATATTTTCCAAAAAGCAGAAATATGCTTTGTGCTAGAGGAAATGCTGGTATTCAAACTATGTATGATCCAGATAGACTAAAATATCCTATGATTAGAGTTGGTCAAAGAGGTGATGGTAAATTTAAAAGAGTTACATGGGAAGAGGCATATGATGCTATTTTAAATGGAACTGATAAATTTAAAGGTATCAAACAAATTCTTGATGAAGAAAAAGACAATAGAGCAACTATTGGTTATTGTAATGGTGAAGGTTTATCAAAAGAGGGATTTGAAGTTTTAGTTGGTGAAAAATTAGGAAGTCCTAATTATGTTGATGAGATTAGTATTTGTCTTGAAACAACTCTTGGTGGTTATGTAAATACTATTGGAACTTACGGTGAAGCAGATTTAAATAATGCAGATTATTTGATTATTGCTGGAGCAAATAGAGCTGAAGCTATAATCACTCCAGATACTATGGATCTATTTAAAAGAAGTAAGGGAAGAGGTCTTAAAACTATAGTTTTAGATCCTAGATTTACAAATACAGCTACAAAAGCTGATAGATGGTATGCGATAAATCCTGGAACTGATCTTGCTTTTGTATTAGCTTTAACTTATGTTGCATTAGATGAAGAATTATATGATAAAGAGTTTATAGCAAAACATGCAAAAGGTTTTGATCAATATAAAAAACATATATTAAGCAATAAATATACTCCTGAGTGGGCAGAAAAGATAACAAATATTCCAGCTAAAGAGATATATAAAACTACTAGAGAATTTATGGCTTCAGAACATCCTATATATTATCAAGGAAGAAGAAGTGTATTTAGTAAAAATGATTTTCAACTTCGTCGTGCTATGGCATTATTCCAAGGTTTAAGTGGTAACTTAGATAAAAAAGGTGGAATTATGTATGGTCAAAAATTAGCTCTTCCAAAAGAGGAGATAAATACACCTATGTATGCTCAAGTTCAACCTAGATTTGATACAGAAGGTATAGCTATTCCTTCACAAAAAACAGGTTCTTGGATTGTGTTTAGAAATATGGTCTTAGAAGGTAAAGCTCCATATCCAGTAAGAAGTATGTTTATGAGAAAACATAATCCTCTAAGTGGTGTTCCAAATACTAACAAAACTATTGAATTTTTGAAAAAAATGGATCTTAATGTTATGATAGATATACTTCCAAGTGATACTACAATGTTTTGTGATGTTGTATTACCTGAAGCTTCATATCTTGAAAGAACATCTCCTATTGCTTCTTATGGTGGAGTTGAACCTGCAATTGTTCAAAGAAGAGCAGCAGTTAAACCATTGTATGAAACAAAAGTGCCAGAAGAGATATATAAAGAGTTAGCAGAAAAATTATCTAAACCTTTATGGGAAATTACTAAAAAATACGATGAAGATGTGCAAGATGATACAGATGGTATGAGTGAAAAAGAGATAGAAGAGTATTATGAAGAGAATGGATTTAATCTTGCTGATGTTTGGGAAAAACCTGTTCATGAACAAAATGAAGAACGAATAGTTAAAATGTATGGTGAAAAAGCTTGGGAAACATTAAATGAAAAAGGTGTATTTTATCCAAATATGGAAAAATATCATAAAGAGTTAAATTCAAATGAATTCCAATACTATCCAGAGAAAAAGAAAAATTATACAACTCAAGGTGATAAATTAAAAGTAAAATTTAACCTTAAAAATTTAGCAAAAAAAGGTGTTGATTCTATGCCAACTTGGCATGGTGATTGGAATTTTAGTGTGCCTGAAGGTAAATTTAGATTAGTAACAGGAAGACATGCTCAAACTACTCAATCTGGAACTACAAATAATGCTATATTAAGAGATTTAATTCCAACAAATTATATCTGGATCAATGATCAAGTTTGTAAAAAACAAGGTATAGAGTTTGGTGATAAAGTTGAAGTTAGTAGTAGTATCGGAAAAGTTCAAATTATGGCTTATCCTACAAATAAAATTGCTCCAAATCAGATTTTTATGTTACATGGATTTGGTGGAAGTAGTGAAATGATGGAAGAAGCTTATGGTAATGGTGCAAATGATGCACTACTTATTGAAGATAAGATTGAACCAGTTTATGGTGCTGCAGTAATGCATGAAACAAATGTTGAAATAAGAAAGGTGTAATTTATGGCTAGATATGGAATGGCACTTGATTACAAAAATTGTATCAATTGTAAAGCATGTGAAGTTGCTTGTAAAGAGGAAAATGGTGTGCTATTGGGTGCGGATAAACATAGAATTTGGGTAGGTGCAAACAATCCTGATGGAACATGGCCAAATCTAAATATTGCTTCAGCAGCATTTATGCCAAGTCAATGTCAGCATTGTGATAATGCTCCTTGTCAAGAAGTTTGTCCTACAAATGCAACATATTATGATGAAAATCATGTAGTAAGAGTTAATAGTGATCAATGTATTTTATGTAGTTATTGTATGAATGCTTGTCCTTATGATGCAAGATATGTAGATGAAAGAACAATGACTGTTGATAAATGTACTTTCTGTAGTGATACAAGATTAGCAAGAGGTGAAACAACAACAGCTTGTCAAAATACTTGTCCTACAAAAGTAAGAATCTTTGGTGATCTTGATGATCCAAACAGTGAAATTAGTGAAGTATTGAGAATAAGAGAGCATTTTAGTTTAAAATCACATCTTGGTACTAAACCAAAATTATTTTATCTAAATTAGAAAGGAGTTGAAATGGCTTTAAAAGAATTAATTAATAAAATTGTTCCAATAAAGGAAGATTTTTCTATCGGATCATTATTGAGTTTTAAAATAACTTCTTTAAATATGATTTTTGTAGCTTTAATTTTAGGATTATTAGCATTATTAGGATGGGGAATTACTCAATATATAATACATGGGCATCATGCTTACAATGTTACTAGAGAACATCCTTGGGGATTATTAATTGCAGGATATATTTTCTTTGTGGGAACAAGCACAGGACTTTGTATAATTGCATCACTTGGACATGTGTTTGGTGTAAAAGAATTTAATGCAATTGGTAAAAGAACAACACTTTTAGCAATTATTACATTGTTGCCAGGATTTATTGTAATTTTATGTGAAATTGGACATCCAGTTACTATGATGATTTATAATATTTTAACTCCAGGTACAACTTCTGCTATTTGGTGGATGGGAACTTTATATGGATTAGTTTTAACATTTTTATTACTTGAATTTGTATTTGCATTAAGAGGTGATCATAAATGGTCTATAAGATTAGGAATAGGTGGATTAATAGCTGATATTGCTGCTTTTAGTACATTGGCTTCTGTATTTGGTTATTTGGTTGCAAGACCAATTATTAATGGACCATTTATGCCTTTATATTTTATATTGACAGCTGTTATAGCTGGAGCATTCTTTGTGTTCTTAATGTATGGTGTTAAATATAGATTAAATTTTCCAGAGGAAGTTACAGTAGCATTAATTAAATTAGCAAAAATATTAGGATTGCTTTTAGTTGTTGCTATGTTTGCTGAATATTGGAGATTTATTACTGCAATTTATGGTGGTATGCCAGAGAGAACTGAAACTATGATGAAAATGATTGGTTCTACAAGTTTTCAATTAGAAACATTATTTATAATGGTATTACCTTTCTTAGTTATTTTATTAAGTAAAGGAAAAGCTATAAAAACTCTTGTATTTTTAGCAATTCCTGCATTAATATCTATTCTTATGATGAGAAATGATATGGTGCATTATGTGCAAGTAAAACCTATGCAAATGTTAAAAATAACAGAATATCAATTAACTCCAACTTGGATAGAGTATTCTCCGTCATCAGTTGAGTGGGCTATTGCAGTAGGTGCTTTAGGCGTATGTTTTTTATTATATTATGTTGCTGAAAAAGCATTTGATCTTGATGAAGAACATCATTAAGATTAAAATTTAAAATAAAAAAGGTGATGGTTTTAGCCATCACCTTTTTTTATACCTATACCTATGAAGTCTTACAATATAAAATTGTGCGCATAGCAATTCTATATCATAAGCAACTTCATAGATATAGGTATTTTTATATTAAGAGACTCTTCTTTGAGTTAATAATATCTCATCTTCTAGCTTTTGTTTTTGTTCAACTAAATAAGCTAGATTTCTTTTTAAAGCATCCCTATCTTTATATGATTCAATTATAAATTCATATAGTTTTGTTCTTTTTGATTTCCAATTATGTAAAGTAGTTTTATTTACTTCCAAATCAGCTTCCAATCTTCTTAAACTTGGCCCATCCATATATACACCTTATTATTTTATTACTGTAATTATACAATATGTTGGAACAAAAGTCAAGTAAAATGATATAATATGTTCCAAATATTGGAACAAATCTAATTAAAAGGGCAATTTATGTAAAATTTTATATGAATTTAACCAAAAAGAATCAAATTTTAAACAATCTATATAAAATGAAAATGGTAGGATATGAATATATTAAATCTCCACTTTTGAATACTGCTACAAATAATATATCTTTACCTAATAATTTAACACAATTATTGCAAATGGTTTCAAATTGTGATTTGTGTTATTATTCTAACAATAAATATACCAATCATAATTTTCAAGATAATATATCAGATATAAAAGTGATATTTATAAATTTATCTCCAAAACTACCTATTAGTAACAAAAGTTTAGAGATGATAGAAAATATAACTACAAAAGTATTAAATATAGATATAAAACAAATATATATAACCAATATATTAAAATGTATTCCATCAAAAGATATATCTTTATCAGATGAACAGTTGCAAATATGTAAACCATATTTAAAACAAGAAATTGATATAATACAACCTAAAGTGATAATCTGTTTAGGTCAGATATTATCTTATATAAAAGATATACTTAAAATAGATGATTTAAAGCATGGTGTATTACAAGATTATAATAATATAAAGGTTGTATCTATTGATCATCCTTCTTTTTTATTACGAAATCCATCAAAAAAAGTGGATAATTTAAACTATCTAAAACAGATAAAATATTTTTTGGAGAAAAATTGAGATCAATATATATACTAATAGTAGCAACTATCTTTTTTACAAGTTGTGCTAATAATTCTAATATTTCAAATGTAGGTTATAAAGTTGTAAAACCACAGCAACCTATTGTTTCTAAAACTAAAGTAGTTCAAGAAATAGATAATAGTAGCAATCAAAATATTATAACAAAAGATATAGAAGTTCAAGATAATCAATTACAAGATGTTAAAATCAAAGATGATAAAATAGCTATAGTATTTGCTTCGCACAAAATAGGAAAATATGCTATCAATGCTACTAATACAGCTATTGGGTATCTGCTATATAATAAAAACAATTTTGATTTAAAGATATATGATACTTTGGATGAAAATCAACAATCAATCAAAAATATTTTTGAAAAACTAGAAGATGATAATATCACAAAAGCTATAGTTTATTTTACCCCTGAAGCAATAAAAGAGTTAAGTTCTATCAAAAATATTGATAAATTCACTATATATCTACCACTTGTATATAAAGATGATGTTACATATCATCCTAAAAATATTATATTTGGATCGATTGATTATCAAGAACAGATCAATACTTTACTAGATATGGTTGATAATAGTAGTATTGTAAATCTGTATGATGATTCAACATTAGGTATTAAACTAAAAACAATGGTAGATAAACAAACTGCAGTTGTATATGATAAAAAAATAGATAATAGAAATGAGAACTATAAATATCTAATCAAAAAACATAAAAAATTATTTGATAAATCTAGTATATTTCTAAATATGCCTATTGTAAAAAGTTCTATGATGATGTCACAAATGTATGCCAACGGCATAGAAAATGCTAAAATTTTATCAACACAGCTAAACTATACACCATTATTATTTTCATTGACACAATATCAAGATAGACGAAATATGATAATAGCTAACTCTATACCAAATATAAAAGATAGAAAAATGATAGATTTTATATCTTTGTTGGAATCAAATATTGAATACTCATGGGTAAACATATCTACATTAATAGGACTAGATTATCTTTTGTATGATGATTTATCAAAAACATTTGATAATATCTCTATTTTAAACAATCAAATTGTGTATCCTATAGATATATATACAATAGATAAATATTCATTTGACAAATTAAACTAATCTTAAGTAAAACTTAGATACAATCACATCTCACTTTATAGACATTAGGAAGTTTTTATAAAAATTTTTAGTTTCTAAGAATATTTATAAAGAGTTGGTTTAACCGATTATCTAAACCATATAAAGTTGAAAATAGGATAGTTTTATCCGTAAAATATACACAAAGGACTGCTGATTATGAAAGTAAGAGCTTCAGTTAAAAAGATGTGTGACAAATGTAAAATTGTCAAAAGAAAAGGTATCGTAAGAGTGATCTGCGAAAACAAAAAACATAAACAAAGACAAGGATAAGGAATATGGCTAGAATTGCTGGTACAGACTTACCAAACAAAAAAAGAATGGAGTATGCTTTAACTTATATTTATGGTATAGGTTTACATACATCAAGATTGATTTTAAAAGCAACAGGAGTTGATCCTGATAAAAGAGCTAGTGAATTAACAGAAGAGGAAGCAGCTACTATTAGAAATGAGATTCAAAACAACTATATAGTTGAAGGGGATCTTAGAAAAAAAGTTGCTATGGATATAAAAGCTTTAATGGATTTAGGTTCATATAGAGGTTTAAGACACAGAAGAGGTTTACCTTGTAGAGGGCAAAAAACAAAAACAAATGCTCGAACTAGAAAAGGTAAAAAGAAAACTGTTGGCGCAGCAAGTAAATAAGGATAACTAGATGGCAAAAAGAAAAGTAACTAGAAAAAAAGTTGTAAAAAAGAATATTGCTGATGGTATAGTTCATATTGCAGCTACATTTAATAATACTATGGTAACAGTAACAGATAATGCAGGTAATGCTATATCTTGGTCAAGTGCTGGTAACTTAGGATTTAAAGGAAGTAAAAAATCAACACCATTTGCAGCAACTGCAGCGGTTGAAGATGCTATGGCAAAAGCTATGGAACATGGTATAAAAAATGTTGGTATTAAAATTCAAGGACCAGGATCTGGTAGAGATACTGCAGTTAAATCTGTTGGTGCAATTGAAGGGATAACTGTTAAATGGTTTAAAGATGTAACACCTTTAGCTCATAATGGTTGTCGTCCTCCAAAAAGAAGAAGAGTATAAGGAGTAAGGTATGGCAAGATATAGAGGACCTGTAGAGAAATTAGAGAGAAGACTTAATGCTGACCTAGGACTTAAAGGTGAAAGAAGATTAAACGGTAAATCTGCTTTAGAAAAAAGACCTTATGCACCAGGACAACATGGTCAAAGTAGATCAAAAGTATCTGAGTATGGATTACAATTACAAGAGAAACAAAAAGCAAAAATCTTATATGGTGTATCTGAGAAACAATTTAGAAAATATTTTAAAGAAGCAGCAAGAATTGGTGGAAATACTGGGGCTAACCTTATTACACTAATCGAAAGAAGACTTGATAATGTTGTTTATAGAATGGGATTTGCTACAACAAGAGCAAATGCTAGACAATTTGTAACTCATGGACATATTTTGGTTGATGGTAAAAAAGTTGATATCCCTTCTTACATAGTAAAAGCTGGGCAAAAAATTGAAGTTAAAGAAAAATCTAAATCAAACACACAAATTGTAAGATCATTAGAACTTACAAATCAAACAGGAATGGTTGAATGGGTTGATGTAGATAAAGATAAAGTATTTGGAATTTTTACAAGAATTCCAGCAAGAGAAGAGGTAGTAATTCCTGTAGAAGAAAGACTAATCGTAGAGCTATACTCTAAATAGTAAAGGATCACTTATATGAAAAAATTTGTAGATACACCATTTTTACCAACAGAGGTAGAGATAGAACAAATTACAGATAATAGTGCTAAAATTACTGCATTTCCATTTGAAAGTGGTTATGCGATAACTTTAGCTCATCCACTTAGAAGACTTTTAATGAGTAGCTCTGTTGGATATGCTCCAATAGCAGTAAAAATTGAAGGTGCAAAGCATGAATTTGATTCAATTAGAGGTATGCTTGAAGATATTGCTTTATTTATGATAAATCTTAAAAATTTAAGATTTAAAATAAAAGGTGATCAAGAACAAATTGAAGTAAGTTATACATTTAATGAATCAAGAGATATTAAAGGTAGTGATTTAGAAAATGATGATTTAGAAGTTGTAAATGGGGATGCTCATTTAGCAACAATCAATAGTGATTGTTCTTTAACATTTTCAGTTATCGTTCAAAAAGGTATCGGATATGTTCCAAGTGAAGATATTAGAGATATGATTGAAAATATTAGAGATATGATTGAAAAAGAGTATATCCCTATGGATGCTTTCTTTACACCTGTAAAAAAAGTAACTTATGATATAGAAAAAATGTTGGTTGAAGATAATCCAAATTATGAAAAAGTGGTTTTCACTGTTACAACTGATGGACAAATATCACCAATAGATGCTTTTAAAGAATCAATATCTATTATGTATTCACAAATGTCAGTATTTAATAAAATTTTTGATTTATCTGAAGTGAAAATGGTAGAAAATACAACAGAAGAGAGTGCTGTAGATTTAAAAGATTTGATTGTTAAAATTGCAGATCTAAATCTAAGTGCAAGAAGCTTTAACTCTTTAGATAAAGCGGGAATAAAATATATAGGTGATTTAGCACTTATGAGTGAAGTTGAAGTAAGAAGTATTAAAAATCTTGGTAAAAAATCTTTAGAGGAGATATCAGAAAAATTTTCTGAATTAGGTTTCCCTATCGATGGAACTTTAGATGAAACTATAGCTTCTGCTTTAAGAAAAAAATTAGAACAATTAAAATCGTAGAAAGGGTAGTAGATGAGACATAAGCACGGATATAGAAGACTTACAAGAACATCTTCGCATAGAAAAGCATTGCTTAAAAATTTAGCGATTGCTATAATAGAAAGAGAAAAAATTGAAACAACTCTTCCAAAAGCAAAAGAGTTAAGAAGATATATAGAAAGATTAGTAACAAAATCAAGAGATGCAGATCTTAATACACATAGAACTGTATTTTCTTATTTACAAGATAAAGAAGCAACTAAAAAATTAATCAATGAGATTGCTCCTAAATATGAAACTAGAAATGGTGGATATACATCTATTGTAAAAACTAGAATTAGAAGAGGTGATGCTACACAAATGGCTTATATTTCATTTGTATAGTATATAATTTAATTTCAAAAAAAGGGAAGCTAATTTTAGCTTCCCTTTTTTTATACCTAATTTGCTATTAATTGCTATTGTGGTAGAATATGATTATGTCTAAGAAAATACCACAATTTACACATCTTCATCTACATACAGAGTTTTCAATGCTTGATGGAGCAAATAAAATACCTGTTCTTGCTAAAAAGGTCAAAGAGTTAGGTATGACAAGTGTTGCTATGACAGATCATGGTAATATGTTTGGAACGATCACATTTTATAATGAGATGAAAAAAAATGGTATTAAACCTATTATTGGTATAGAAGCATATCTACACAATAGCGATGATATAAGTGATAAATCTATAAAACAAAGATTTCACTTATGTTTGTTTGCCAAAAATGAGATAGGTTATAAAAACTTGATGTATCTTTCAAGTCAAGCTTATATGCATGGATTTTATTACTATCCAAGAATCAACAAAAAAATATTAAAAGAGAATTGTGAAGGGTTGATTTGTAGTGCTGCTTGTTTACAAGGTGAGATAAGTTGGCATCTAAATCTTAATAACGAACGAAATGTAAAAAATGGTGCTAAAGGTTATGAAGAAGCTAAAAAAATAGCACTAGAGTATAAAGAGATATTTAAAGATGATTTTTATATAGAGATTATGCGACATGGTATATCTGATCAGTTATATATAGATAATCAACTTATCCAACTAGCAAAAGAGACAGGTATTAAACTTATAGCTACAAATGATACTCACTATACCAATAAAAAAGATGCTGATGCACATGAAGCTTTTATGTGTATTGCTATGAATAAACTATATGATGATCCAAATAGATTGCGACATAGTGTTCATGAGTTTTATGTAAAATCTCCACAAGAGATAGCAAGATTATATGCAGATATACCTGAAGCTATACACAATACTCAAGAGATTGTAAATAAGTGTAATTTAGAGATCAAATTAGGAAATCCAACTCCACCAAATTTTAAATTTACTATACAAAAAGCAAAACAGAATAATCTAACACTACCTGAGCCAGATAAAGAGTATTCTTTAGAAAATGATAAAGTTTTATTTGTTTATGAGTGTAAAAAAGGGTTAGAGGAGAGATTAAAACTTGTCCCAAAAGAAAAACATCAAGAGTATAAAGATCGACTTCAAGTAGAGATAGATATTATTAATAATATGAAATTTCCAGGATATATGTTGATTGTTTGGGATTTTGTAGCTTATGGTAAAAGTATAGGAGTTCCTGTTGGTCCTGGAAGAGGAAGTGCTGCTGGAAGTTTGGTAGCATATTCATTAAAGATTACAGATTTAGATCCACTTCCTTATGGATTGCTTTTTGAGAGATTTTTAAATCCTGAACGGGTATCTATGCCTGATATTGATATGGATTTTTGTCAAGCAAGAAGACAAGAAGTTATTGATTATGTAGTGGAAAAATATGGTCGAGAAAATGTTGCTCAGATTATCACTTTTGGTAAGTTATTAGCAAAAGGAGTTATCAGAGATGTAGCAAGAGTTTTGGATATGCCTTATGCTCAAGCTGATGCTATGGCAAAACTTATCCCTGATGAGTTAGGTATAAATCTAAAAGATAGTTGGGAGAAAGAACCAAAGATAAAAGAGCTATGTGATAGTAACCCAACAGCTGCAAGAGTTTGGGAATACTCTTTAGCACTTGAAGGATTAAATCGAAATGCAGGAACTCATGCTGCTGGAGTGGTAATATCAAATGATCCTTTATGGAATAAAACACCACTATTTAAACCAAGTGGATTAGATACAATAGCAACTCAATACAATGGTAAATATGTAGAGGATGTAGATCTTATTAAGTTTGACTTTTTGGGGCTTAAAACTTTAACTGTAATTGAGGGTGCTTTACAGCTTATAGAGAAAAGACATCAAAAAAGAATAGATTTTACACAAGAGGATGTTAATGATAAAAAAGTATATGATCTAATTTGTACAGGTCATACAATAGGATTATTTCAAATAGAATCAAGTGGTATGCAAGATCTAAATAAACGACTTAAACCATCAAATTTTGAAGATATTATCGCTGTTTTGGCTCTTTATAGACCAGGTCCTATGGAATCAGGGATGCTTGATGATTTTATAGATAGAAAACATGGTCGTGCAAAAATAGATTATTTTTATGATGAATTTACAGAACCACTAAAACCTATACTTGAACCAACTTATGGGGTTATTGTATATCAAGAGCAAGTTATGCAAATTGTCCAAACAATAGGTGGGTTTAGCTTAGGTGGTGCTGATCTAGTTCGACGAGCTATGGGTAAAAAGATCAAAGAGGAGATGGATAGATTAAAGGGTGAATTTGCTGATGGTGGAGTTAAAAAAGGATATAAAAGAGAGCATTGTGAAGAGCTATTTGATTTGATTGTAAAATTTGCTGGATATGGATTTAATAAATCTCATAGTGCTGCTTATGCTATGGTTACATTTTATACTAGCTTTTTAAAATGTTACTATCCTACAGAGTTTATGGCTTCACTTCTTACAAGTGAAAAAGACAATACAGACAAAGTTGTAAAATATGTAGATGAAGTAAAAAGATTAGGGTTTGATCTTGTTCCTCCCCATATCAATAAATCATATCTAGTATTTAGTGCTAATACAATAGACAACAAAGAGGTTGTTATGTTTGGTATGGGTGCATTAAAGGGTGCTGGAGATATAGCTATTAATTCTATTTTATCCTCAAGAGAGCAAGGTGGTGATTTCAAAGATTTAAGCGATTTTGTAAGTAGAATTGATGGAAGTAAAGTAAACAAAAGAGTGATAGAAACACTTATCAAATCAGGTGCTATGGATTGTTTTGGTTATACTAGAAAAGCTATGATAGAGCAATTAGAAGATATTGTTGAAGCTGTAGGGAAAGCTGCACTTGCTAAAAAACAAGCAATAGGTAGTTTATTTGGTGATGATGAAGATATGACAACTGTCGATATTGTTTTAGATAATATGCCAGAGTTTAGTGATACTGAGATTTTAGAGTTTGAAAAAGCAAGTTTAGGATTTTATGTATCTGGACATCCATTGGATAAATATAGGCAAAGTATTGAACAGATAAACTATACATTAAGTTCTGAAATTGAAGAGCTAACAGATGGAAGTGAAGCTATTATTGTTGGTAAAGTTGAAGAGATTACACATAAAGTTAGTAAAAAAGGGTTTAAATTTGCCATAGCAACAATTATGGATTTTCATGGCAATATTGAGTTGATGCTTTTTGAGGATAGGATAAAAGAGCTTGAAGAGGATTTTGATATATCTAAACCTATAGCTTTTAAAGTCAAAGCAAAAGTTAATGATTTTGGTGTGCAGTTAAGTTTAAGAAAAATGGAAACTTTAAAAGAAGCAAAAAAAGAGAAATTAAAAACTAAAAAAATAGAAAAAATAGAGCCACCACTTGTAGTATATTTAGATTATGGCACAGATGAAAAGATAATTTATGATATGTTTGAGATCGTATCTAAAAATCAAGGTAAAAGAGAGTTGCATATAGTGATTAAATCAAAACTTGGTAATATTAAAATCACTAGTGGTTATTTGATTAATAATAAAGTTGAACAATTATTAGCAAATATTCTAAATTAACCTATAAATGACCAATTCATTATGGTATAATATATTAATATTTTATAAAGGCAGGGGATGATAGATATAAAGCAAATTTTAAAATATACTAAAAATCTAAAACTTTTATATGTTGAAGATAATAAAGAAGCAAGAGAAGCGATTCAACCTGTTTTACAAAACTTTTTTGATAATATTGAGATAGCCTATGATGGTCAAGAGGGATTAGAAAAATTTGATCAAGCCAATCAAAAGCATCAAAAATTTGATTTAGTTCTTACAGATATTAATATGCCAAGACTTAATGGTCTTGAGATGATAGAAAGTATAAGGAAAATAGATAGTAATATTCCTATTTTAGTATTATCAGCATATAATGAATCTGAATATTTTATGGATAGTATTAAGTTTGGTGTTGATGGATATTTACTTAAACCTATTGATATGAAACAATTCTTAGCTGTGCTTAAAAAAATTATTTCTAAACTAACTTTAACTGCTACAGCACAAAAACATCTACATTTTTTAAAAGAGTATGAAGAGGTTACTGATCAAAGTTCTATAGTATCTAAAGCAGATCCACAAGGTAAAATTACTTATGTAAATGATCAATTTTGTAAAATCTCAGGTTATACAAAAGATGAGCTAATAGGTAAACCACATAATATTATCAAACATCCTGATATGCCAAAACATATATTCGAAGATATGTGGGATACTGTTAAAAATAAAAAATCTATATAAAGGTATTATTAGAAATTTATCTAAAGATGGTAAAAATTACTATATAGATATAACTGTTAAGCCAATCTTAGATGAAGAGGGTAATATTGTAGAGTATATAGCATTAAGTCACGATATTACACAGATTATGAATCCAAAAAAACAGCTTGATGATGCTATAGAAAATGCAAAAGAACCTATTGTAATATATTTTAAACTTGAAGATTTTAATACACTTGAAGAGATATATGATAATAAAACACTTGAAAATATTCAACAAAAAGTTGCTAAATATTTAGAACTTGAAATATTGAAATATTGTAAATTTGACAAAGTTTATCAGCTTGGTAATGGCGAATATGCTATGACAAATGAAAGATCAATATGTGTAGAAGATGAAGAGTTATTTATACAAAAAGTTGAAGAGTTACAACAACATATACAAGGTAGTATTATAAATATAGATAATATAGAGTATGAGATATCTATATTAGCAAGTATAGTTTATAGTGGAACACAAGTTTTAGAAAGTTCAAAACTTGGGATTAGACAACTCTTACAAACAAAACAAAATTTTATTATAGCAAACTATTTTGCTCAAATAGAGTATGATAAAGCTAAAGAAAATCTAAAAACTATATCTATGGTTAAATCTGCTTTAGAAGATGGTAGAGTTGTATCTTATTTTCAACCAATTATTGATAATACAACTCAAGAGGTAATCAAATATGAATCTCTTGTCCGACTTATTGATAGTAATAATAAGGTGTTATCACCTTATTTTTTCTTAGATGTATCTAAAAAAAGTAAATATTATCCTCAAATCACTTATAAAGTTTTGGCAAACTCTTTTGAAACACTAAAAAATACTACAAAAGAGATATCTATGAATTTATCAGCATTAGATATAGAAAAAACAACGACAAGATATAAAATTCTTGAACTTTTAAATGAATATAAAGAGTATGCTTCACGAGTTGTTTTTGAACTTCTTGAAGATGAAGCAGTTAAAGATTTTAATACTATAACCAAATTTATTCAAGATGTAAAAGAGTTGGGTGTGCAAATAGCGATTGATGATTTTGGTTCAGGATATTCTAATTTTGAAAGATTACTTGATTATCAACCAGATATATTAAAAATAGATGGTTCGCTGATAAAAAATATACAAACTAATAAATATTCAAAATCTATTGTTGAAACTATAGTTGCTTTTGCTAAAAAACAAAAGCTAAAAACTATAGCAGAGTATGTAGAAAATGAAGAGATATTTAACATCTTAAAAGAGTTGGGTGTAGATTTTTCACAAGGATATTATTTTGGAAAACCTGAAAAGTTAGATTAATGTATTATAAAAAGGCTATAGATGAATAAGCATTATAGAAATTTTATTTTTTTTATTATTGTTATAGTATCAATAATAAGTGCTAAGTTATATTTAGAATATAAAGAGGGTAATACTTTATCAAGATTATCTATAAAATCTGAAGCAAAAGATATAGCAGATTTTTTAGTAGCTTTTAGAACTACTTATCAAGATGTTTTTATAAAAAATGGCATAATATTAGATAAAACAAATATGCACTGTTTACCAGTATCAACAACCAATCAAATATCTAAAATGTTTTCATCTTTAAATATACGATCAAAAATTGCTACAGTATCAAATAGACCTAGAAATCCTAAGAATCAAGCTAATAAACGACAACTTGAAGCTATAAATTATTTTAATCATCATAAAAATACAAAATATATATTTAAACAAATAGAAGATAAATATTATTATTCAAAGCCATTATATATTACAAAAACTTGTCTTAAATGTCATGGGATGAAAAAAGATGCTCCAAAAATAATACAAAAAAATTATGATCAAGCTTATGACTATAAAATAGGAGATTTAAGAGGTATTATAGATATAGAGTTATCACAAACAAAATTTGCAGAGGTATTAACAAGTAATAATAAAAAAAGGCTTATTTTAGCTGCTTTGATAGTGTCATTTATTTTATTTATTATATTTTTATATGTTAGGTATAATAAACAACAAGAGGAGTATATTAAAGAGCTATATAATGATCTATCTATAAAAAATAGAGAGTTAGAAAAGAGTGAGCATGAGTTAGAACACCTAACTCATAACTTGGAACTTAAAGTTCAGCAAGAGATAAAGAAAAATCAACTCAAAGATCAACAAATGTTACATCAAAGCAGACTTGCTCAAATGGGTGAGATGATCAGTATGATAGCACATCAATGGAGACAACCATTAGCTGCAATTAGTTCAACAAGTAGTGCATTAAATATACAAGCACAACTTGATAAAACTAATAAAGATGATATTTTACTGCTTACAGATAAAATATCAAATCTATCACAGCATTTAAGTTACACAATAGATGATTTTAGAAACTTTTTTAAAGACAATAAAACAAAAACACAAACAACTTCTAATAAGTTAATTAATGGTGTTTTATCTATTGTTGAAGTATCATTAATTAACAAAAATATTCAATTAGATATTGAAAGAAAATGTAATAAGCCGATATTGACATTTGAAAATGAGGTAAAACAAGTGCTTTTAAATCTTATTAAAAATGCTGAAGATATTTTAATAGAAAAAGAGATTAAAAATCCAAAAATCAAGATAGTTGCTTTAGATACATCTATTACTGTTAGTGATAATGGTGGAGGAGTTCCATCAGATATAATAGATAAAATTTTTGATCCATATTTTTCAACAAAAACAAAAAAAGATGGCACAGGACTTGGGCTTTATATGAGTAAAACTATTATAGAGGATCATTGTAAAGGTAAATTATTACTCCACTAATAAATAATATAAAAAATAGTAACTTTATTTTAAGCAGTATCAAGGAAGCTTGAATGAAATAACCTACGGGTTATGAATGAAAGATGACATAGATAATGTTTAAAAGAGAGTTAAAAACTCTATAATATATAAGATAAATAAGGTAATAGTATAGTTTTATATCTTTG
>OFDD01000058.1_pt1 | contig 16645 bp, 14 predicted proteins | sample 1520451 | NCBI WGS metagenome assembly OFDD01 (sample SAMEA3696446, study PRJEB22514) | metagenome | biome: water; feature: marine; material: hydrothermal vent | place: Pacific Ocean | collected 2014-08-12 | depth 1521 m
CCAAGTATGTACCTTAGCGCTCAAGGTGTTTATATTGATGAGAATGTTTTACCCAATTTTAGCGCTGAATTACTCTCACAAGACAACATGTTAACCATTAGTAATTTGCAGTTTGATGGCGTTGGTGTGGGTGATGAGATGCTGAGCTTTAACGGCTTTTGGGTTGATGGCAGAACCGGACTTTATGCTAATGCAAAGGGTAATGGCTTAGCTGAGTTTCTACAAAAACTTAAAGTTAAAGAAAAGGTAGCAGGTGGAGAATTTGATTTTGATATCCGTCTTTTTTGTGAGTGCACGCCATGGAATATGAATTATCAAGACGTGACCGGCTATGTCGCTATGAAAGTGAAAAAAGGTGTCTTTACTGAAAAAGACCCAAATATTGGCCGTATTTTGTCACTATTGAATATTAAATCAATTGCCAAGCGTTTGAAACTTGATGTGGGCGATGTTACTAAAGAAGGGTTTGTCTATGAAGATATTGATGCGAGAATTCTTATTAGCAATGCTTTGGCTAAGATTGACAAGTTTGAGTTGAATGCAACCTCAGGTGTGATTCGGCTAACGGGACAAAGTCATATCATTAATGAAGAATACGAAATGATGGCCAAAGTGAGTCCAGCCGTGGGTGATGCAGTGCCAGCGGCAACCGCTCTAGCGGGTGGTGGTGCAATCGGTTTAGGTGTTTGGTTGATAGATGAGGCATTATTTGAAGGCAAGTTAATTGACAAGATCGTCGACAAGGTAGTTGATATTGAATATAAAATTACCGGTCCGTGGGATAATCCTGTTATTGAATAGCCAACAATCCAAACTATGATCGAACAATTATTAGATGACCATCATCTGAATCAAGAAAAAATTACTGAACTTTTATCTTCTCTAGCGGTGAAGGGAGTGGATTATGCAGATTTGTATTTTCAGCATTCAGTGGCTGAATCGTGGTTTTTAGAAGAAGGCATTGTTAAATCTGGTACCTATCATATTAGCCACGGTGTTGGTGCCCGAGCGGTTAAAGGTGAACAAACAGGCTTTGCTTATTCTGATGATTTAAATGCTAAAGCGATTAATCAAGCAGTGGATTTTGCCAAAGGTATTTCAAAACACAAAACACCGCAGAAAATTCAAACTTTTCATTCGGTGCCACCAGTCGCCAAATACAGCGGACTGAGCCCATTAGGTAGTTTAACTTCAGAAGAAAAAGTTGATTTACTCAAGCTGATTGACTCCATTGCCAGAAAAGAACCCAAAGTAAAGCAAGTCAGTGCCTCTTTATCAGGTGCTTATACAGAAGTGTTAATTGTATCAACCGATGGCGTTTATCAAAAAGATTATCGGCCGATGGTTCGCGTGAGCGTGAGTGTGATTGTTGAACACGATGGCCGTATTGAGTCAGCCTCAAGTGGTGGTGGCGGTCGATATGATTACCGTTATTTTATTGACCACAACTTGGCTGAAATTTACACTCATGAAGCCATTCGACAGGCATTAGTGGCCCTGAAGGCAAAGGGTACGCCCGCAGGTAATATGCCAGTGATATTGGGCCCGGGTTGGCCAGGTGTGTTGTTACATGAGGCTATTGGACATGGCCTAGAAGGTGACTTTAATCGTAAAGGAACTTCGGTATTTACCGGGAAAATTGGCGAACAAGTAGCCAGTGAAAAATGTACCATTGTTGATAATGGTACGTTGGCTAATCGACGTGGTTCTTTAACCATAGACGATGAAGGTACGCCAACACAAAACACCACCTTGATTGAAAATGGTATTTTGAAAGGTTATTTATTTGATAAATTAAATGCCGGATTGATGGGTGAGAAATCCACCGGTAATGCCAGACGTGAGTCTTATGCGCATATCCCCATGCCAAGGATGACTAACACTTACATGTTAAATGGCAAAGACTCTCTAGAAGCAATGATCGCCTCAGTTGATGATGGATTGTATGCGGTGAATTTTGATGGTGGACAAGTTGATATTACTTCGGGTAAATTTGTATTTTCAGCAAATGAAGCTTATTTAATTAAGAATGGAAAAATCACCACGCCAGTCAAAGGGGCAACGTTGATTGGCTCGGGCGATGAAGTGCTGAAGAAAATATCGATGGTGGCAAATGATCTCAAGTTAGACTCAGGCGTTGGTGTGTGTGGAAAAGATGGTCAATCTGTACCGGTTGGCGTGGGGCAGCCAAGTTTGAAGATTGACCAATTAACAGTAGGCGGCACAGAAGTAGACGCATAAATTGTGCTGAAATATGTTTTGTTATTTGTTCAACATTAGATATAATATTTGACTTCTATCAAGGAGAGAGGATTAGGTGTTAGAAAACTATCTACCTATCATGGTTTTTATATTTTTAGGCGTTGCATTTGGCGTTGGCCCAATGTTAATTGGCTATTTATCAGGACCTCATAAACCAGACGAAGAAAAGAATTCCCAGTTCGAGTGCGGATTCCCTGCTTTTGATGACTCTCGTATGTATTTCAATGTGCGTTATTACTTAGTTGCTATTTTATTTATTTTGTTTGATTTAGAAGTCGCTTTCGTTTTTCCTTGGGCGGTCGTTCAGTCTGATCTTGGTTGGTTTGGCTTTATTAGTATGAGTATCTTTTTATTTTTATTGGTGGTGGGCTTTGTCTTTGAATGGAAGAAGGGTGCACTAGAGTGGGAATAAGGATTATTTAGTATGGCAATTGAAGGTTTAATGAAAGAAGGCTTTGTTACCACGTCGTTGGACAAGGTAATTAACTGGGCAAGAACAGGTTCTTTGTGGCCAATGACATTTGGTTTGGCTTGTTGTGCAGTAGAGATGATGGAAGCCGGATCTTCGCGTTATGATCTTGACCGTTTCGGTATTGTATTTAGACCAACCCCTCGTCAATCAGATTTAATGATTGTGGCAGGTACACTTACCAACAAAATGGCGCCAGCACTTAGAAAAGTTTACGATCAAATGCCTGAGCCAAGATGGGTAATTTCCATGGGTTCTTGCGCTAATGGTGGTGGTTATTACCATTACTCTTACGCGGTTGTACGCGGTTGTGACCGCATTGTGCCGGTTGATGTGTATGTACCAGGTTGTCCGCCAACGGCAGAAGCGCTGCTTTATGGTATTTTACAGCTTCAAGAAAAAATTCGTCGCACCAACACCATTGCGAGAACCTAATGGAAGATTTAAAAGAACAACTAATTGAAGAGTTTGGTGGAGATAACCTGGTTGAAGCTTTTGGCGAGCTCACCTTAACGGTTGATTCTGACGACATTATTAAAACTTGTCTTAAGCTTAGAGATTTTTACTCATTCGATACCTTGATTGACCTATGTGGTGTTGATTATTTAACTTATGGCCAGTCTGATTGGGATGCTAATGCCAGCTCTTCAGGTTTTAGCCGAGCACGTGAAGCGCAAAATGATGAAGATAGACACGAGAAACGTTTTGCCGTGGCTTATCACTTACTCTCAGTGAGTAAGAATTACCGATTACGGGTTAAGTCTTACGTTGACGAGGCAGAGCCTATTATTAAATCAGTGACTGATATTTGGGCGTCGGCTGATTGGTATGAGCGTGAAGCTTTTGATTTGATGGGTATTTTGTTTGAAAACCATACGGATTTACGTCGTATTTTGACAGACTATGGCTTTGTTGGGCACCCACTACGCAAAGACTTCCCAATGATTGGTGAGGTTGAAATGCGTTATGACGAAGACTTGGGTCGCGTGGTTTACGAGCCTGTGAGTATTGAGCCAAATGTTAATGTACCTAGAGTAATTAGAAATAAGATGGCTGAAATTCGTAACTATACCCTCAACTTTGGCCCTCAACATCCTGCAGCGCATGGTGTTTTACGCCTTATTTTAGAAATTGATGGCGAGGTGATTGAGCGTGCAGATCCACATATCGGCTTACTCCATCGTGGTACTGAAAAATTAGCAGAGTCTAAGCCATATAATCAATCTATTGGTTATATGGATCGCCTGGATTACGTTTCAATGATGTGTAATGAGCATGCTTATGTGATGGCAATTGAAACCATGCTTGAACTTGAAATACCTGAGAGAGCAAAGTACATTCGTGTGATGTTTGATGAGATTACTCGTATTCTAAACCACTTAATGTGGCTAGGTACACACGGACTTGATGTGGGTGCGATGAGTATTTTCTTGTACGCTTTTCGCGAGCGTGAAAAGTTGATTGATTGCTATGAAGCGGTATCAGGTTCACGTATGCATGCAACGTATTATCGTCCAGGTGGTGTTTACCGTGACCTTCCAGATAAGATGCCTCAGTATTTAGAGTCAGATTTCCGTACTGAAAAAGAGTTGAAGGTAATGAACGAGAACCGCCAAGGTTCGTTGTTAGATTTTATTGCTGACTTTGTTAAAGAATTCCCTAAGAGTATCAAGCAGTACGATGACTTACTAACAGACAACCGTATTTGGAAACAGCGCTTGGTTAATATTGGTATTGTTTCAGCCAATCGTGCCAAGCAGTTAGGCTTTACTGGTCCAATGCTTCGAGGCTCTGGCGTGGCTTGGGACTTGAGAAAAAATCAGCCTTATTCGGTTTATGACCAATTAGAGTTTGATATTCCAGTAGGTGTTACCGGTGATAGTTACGATCGTTATCTAGTGCGCATGGAAGAGATGCGCCAATCTAATCATATCATTGAACAATGCGTTGGTTGGTTGCGTCAAAATCCAGGCCCAGTCATGAGCGATGATCACAAAGTTGCGCCACCGAGTCGTGTTGAAATGAAAGACGATATGGAGTCACTCATTCATCACTTTAAACTCTTTACAGAAGGCTATTGTTTGCCAGCAGGCGAAGTCTATTCTGCGATTGAACACCCTAAGGGTGAGTTTGGTATTTACTTGATTTCAGATGGCGCGAACAAGCCATATCGTGTCAAGATTAGAGCACCTGGCTTTGCGCATTTAGCTGCCATGGATGAGATGGCAAGAGGACACATGTTGTCTGATGTGGTAACCATTATTGGCACACAAGATATTGTATTTGGTGAGATAGACAGATGATTTCAAATAAAGCAAAAAAACAAATCGATGCTTGGGTAGCAAAATATCCAGAAGGACATCAAAGTTCTGCAGTAATGGAAGCATTGAAAATCGTCCAAGCTGAGAACGACAACAGATTAACATCCGATACCATTCAAGCGGTGGCAGACTATTTGGCTATGCCAGGTATTGCGGCAGCTGAAGTAGCAACATTTTATGAAAATTACAATCATAAGCCAGTGGGTAAGCATACCATTCGTTTCTGCCATAATATTTCATGCATGCTCAATGGCTCAGATGAGCTGATCACACATTTAGAAAACAAGCTAGGCGTTAAGACCGGCGAAGTAACCCCTGACGGTTTAATTAATGTTAAAAAAGTAGAATGTTTGGGTGCTTGTGTTGGCGCACCAATGTTTCAAATTGGCGACCAGTATTATGAAAATTTAACCGCCGATAAAATTGACGAAATTGTGGATGGTCTAAAATGAATGAAGTTTGTTTTAAAAACTTAGATCAAAAAGATCCGTGGTCGTTAAAGACATACGAGGCGAGCGGGGGTTATTCCGTTTGGCGAAAAATCCTAAAAGGCGAACTCACGCCTGAACAAATTATTGACGAATTAAAAACTTCTGGCCTACGTGGCCGTGGCGGTGCGGGTTTCCCAACCGGCCTTAAATGGAGTTTTATGCCGCGCAATGCCAACATGCAAAAATATGTGGTGTGTAATTCTGACGAAGGTGAGCCAGGCACTTGTAAAGACAGAGATATTTTAAGATACAACCCACATTCTGTTATTGAAGGTATGGCAATTGGTGGCTTTGTAATGAATGCAACCAAAGGCTATAACTACATTCGCGGTGAATTCATGGAACCGTTTTATCGCTTTGAAGATGCGCTAAAAGAAGCCTACGATGCAGGCTTACTCGGTGAAAATATTGATGGTAGCTCAGTGAGTTTTGATCTATACACGCACTTAGGCGCAGGTGCTTATATTTGCGGTGAAGAAACAGCACTTCTAGAATCACTTGAAGGTAAAAAAGGCCAGCCAAGATTCAAACCACCATTCCCAGCGAATATCGGTTTATTTGGCATGCCAACTACGATTAACAATACAGAAAGCTTCGCTTCTGTTCCAGATATCCTTGCAAAAGGCGGGCAGTGGTTTGCCGATATTGGCGTTGCGAATTCTGGTGGTTGTAAGTTATTTTCTGTCACTGGTCATGTGAACAAACCAGCAAACTTTGAGGTGCCAATGGGGTTGCCTTTTAAAGACTTGTTAGAAATGGCAGGCGGTATTCGCGAAGGCAGAACTTTAAAAGCGGTGATTCCAGGCGGATCATCAACCCCAGTGTTAACGGCAGAAGTTGCCATGGGTATGACCATGGATTATGACGGCATTGATAAAGCGGGCTCTATGTTGGGTGCGGGTTCAGTCATCATCATGGACGACTCAACTTGTATGGTTGAGGCTTTGACGCGATTGGCGCATTTTTATTATGACGAATCATGTGGTCAATGTACACCGTGTCGTGAAGGTACAGGCTGGTTATACCGTGTGCTAAAACGCATTATGGATGGCAATGGCAAGGCAGATGATATTGACTTGCTAATGGGTGTTCAAGACAAAATTATGGGCAACACAATTTGTGCGCTGGGCGATGCCGCGGCAATGCCGGTTGAAAGTTTCCTTCGATGTTTCCGTGAAGAGTTCGAATATTATATCGAACACGGCAAGAGTATGGTGAAAGGGTAATAGGTAGAATAGATGGCTGATATTGAAATTGAAATTGACGGTAATAGTATTAATGCCAAAGCAGGTGAGATGCTTATCACGGTTACTGACAGAGAAGGCATTAGTGTGCCGAGATTTTGTTACCATAAAAAATTATCAATAGCGGCTAACTGCCGTATGTGTTTGGTGGACGTTGAAGGTGCGCCAAAGCCACAACCTGCGTGCTCTACGCCAATTGCCGATGGCATGAAAATCCACACTCAAAATGAGAAAGCTAAAGCTTCTCAGAAAGCAGTGATGGAATTTTTACTCATCAACCACCCGCTAGATTGTCCGATTTGTGATCAAGGTGGCGAGTGTGAATTGCAAGACGTAGCTATGGATTACGGTTCAGATGTTTCGCGCTTTACTGAAGGTAAACGTATTGTGGCTGATAGTGATATTGGCGCACTGATTCAAACAGACATGACTCGATGCATCCACTGTACGCGCTGTGTACGTTTTGGTGCTGAAGTAGCCGGCATTATGGAAATGGGTGGCACGGGTCGTGGCGAAGACATGAAGATTGAGCCGTTCTTAACTGAAGGTATTCAATCAGAGCTTTCAGGCAATATGATTGATGTTTGTCCAGTGGGCGCGCTCACGTCGAAGCCTTTCCGTTATGAGCTTAGATCTTGGCAAATGAATGCTGTTTCTAATATTGCTCGACATGATTTGGTCGGCTCGAACATTATTACACAAACTTATAAAGGCAAGGTTAAGCGTATTGTTGCTAAAGACAACGAAAGTATTAACGAAACTTGGATTTCAGATAGAGATCGTTTCTCATACGAAGGTCTTTCGCATGAAAACAGATTACTATCGCCACAGATTAAGGTTGAAGGTACGTGGAAAGAAGTTGAATGGAATGTCGCCTTAGATTTTGCCATTCGAGGTTTGGCAAATAATGTGATTAACACGCATCAATCAGATAAATTGGGGGCGCTAGCTTCAAATACAGCAACGTTGGAAGAGTTTCACTTATTACAAAAGATCTTAAGAAGCGTTGGTTCTGAAAATATTGACCACCGTTTAAATGTTAAAGATTTTGGCAATGCTATCTCACTTGAATCAAGCATTAAATTAGCAGGCCTTGAAGGTATTGACCATGCGCTTGTGATTGGTTCAAATCTACGATTAGAGCAACCAATGATTAGCCACCGTTTACGTAAGGCCAATTTATCAGGTGCCAGTATTGATGTGATTAATGCGATGGCGTTTGATTTTAATTACCGCCTCAATAGTGAAAATATTGTTTCACCAAACCAAACAGCGGCAATGTTAGCAGGCGTGTTAAAGTCAGTTTTACAAAATGCACAGGTTGAAATTCCAGACTACTTAGTAGACATTGAAGAAAATGATATTGCAACACAATTAGCAGAAAAATTATCTCAGTCAGATAATTCAGTGATTGTTTTGGGTGAGCACGTTATTAATAATCCGCAAGCAGCTAGTATTGCTAATTTGCTGGGTAAGATTGCACAACATACTAATTCTACAACGCTTAATGTCAGTGCTACTGCCAATTCTATGGCGGCTAACATGACGGGCTTTGTGCCAGGTAAGGGTGGTTTAGATGTAAACGCCATGTTGGCAGCTGATTTAAAGGCTTATATTTTGTTAGATATTTATCCACAATATGATTTCCATCATTCACTTCAAGCCGTTGAAGCGCTTAGTAATGAAGATACTTTTGTAATCTCTCTAAACAGCTTTAAAGATGATGCAGTTGCACAGTATTCAGACGTTTTATTACCGATTGCCAGTTTCTACGAAACATCAGGCTCACATGTGAATGTCGAGGGTGAAGTCCAATCATTCGCAGCAGCAGTGAACGCACCAAGCGATACAAAACCTGCTTGGAAAGTGCTAAAAGTGTTGGCTGACTTATTAGAGTTACCAGGCTTTCACTATGCAGATTCAGCACAAGTTACTAGCGAAGTTATGCATCAGAGTCACAAGCAACATGCGCATAATGAAAGTATTGTTGTAAAAGTTAAAAGAGGTATTAATGTTATTTGGCAAAAATCCCCTTACGCTGTAGATGTTCTATCTAGACATGCAACTTCATTGCAGGCGACCAATATTGGCCAAATTAATAGCGCTTCAATGAATAAAGCCACCGCTAAAAAGTTAGAAGTTGCACAAGATGATGAATATCTAGGTGTGCCAGTAGCGATTAACGAGACAGTGGCTAATAACTGTGTGTTTGTTAATGCTAATCATTCAACAGGAGTGCAGTCATGATGGCATTGTGGCAATCATTTGTTGAATTAGTCCATGAATTAATGCCATGGTTTGATGGATCGATCGCAACCATTCTAATCATTTTAATTAAGGCTATAGCTTTGGTGATGCCGCTGATGTTAGTGGTGGCTTATTTCACTTATGCTGAGCGTAAGGTTATTGGCTATATGCAGTTGCGTATTGGCCCTAACCGTGTTGGTCCAAAAGGTTGGTTACAACCGATTGCAGATGCTTTAAAGTTGATGACTAAGGAAATCATTTTTCCAACTAAGGCTAATATTTATTTATTCTTATTAGCACCGATATTAGCGATTGCACCTGCAATTGCAGTTTGGGCAGTTATTCCTTTTGACGAAGGCATTTACGTGGCCAATCTAGACATTAGTTTGTTGTACGTTCTAGCGATTGGCTCGATTGGCGTGTATGGCATTATTTTGGCGGGTTGGGCGTCTAACTCTAAGTACCCACTTTTGGGTGCGTTGCGTAGTGCTTCACTCCTAGTATCTTACGAAATTGTGATTGGTTTTGCTTTGGTAACCGTGGTTATGATTGCCGGCAGTGTTAATCTTAACGATATTGTGATGGCACAGAAAGGCAGCATCCTGCACTGGTACTGGATCCCATTATTCCCAATGATGATTATCTTCTTTATTTCTGCTTTGGTTGAAACTAACCGCGCACCTTTTGATGTGGTAGAAGGCGAGTCAGAAATTGTTGGTGGTACGCACGTAGAATACTCAGGCATGACCTTTGCTGTCTTTTTCCTAGCAGAGTACGCCAACATGATTCTCATGGCCGTATTAGCTGTGATAATGTTCTTCGGTGGTTGGCACTCTCCATTTGAAGGTGTTCCTTATATGGAGGCAGCGTTTGCATGGGTGCCAGGCATTATCTGGCTACTAGCCAAAACCAGCTTCTTTATGTTTTTGTATTTGTGGATACGTGCAACTTTCCCACGTTTTCGATACGATCAAATCATGCGCTTGTCATGGAAGGTTTTTTTACCTTGGACCATCGCTTGGATTTTTGTGGTGGCGTTGATGACACAACTAAAAATAGGACCTTGGTTCTAGTACTGATACTGGGAGTGTAATTTATGATTAATAACATTAAAAAATTAGTAAAAGATTTCAGTTTAAGTGAGCTACGTGGTGGACTAAAAATTACCGCGAAAGAGCTGATTAATAAAAAAATTACGGTTCAGTATCCAGAGGAAAAAACCCCGATTTCACCACGTTTTAGAGGTATACACGCATTGCGACGTTACCCAAATGGAGAAGAGCGTTGTATTGCTTGTAAACTCTGTGAAGCGGTTTGCCCGGCCAATGCAATCACCATTGAATCAGAAATGCGAGACGATGGCACACGCCGCACTACACAATACGATATTGATTTGTTTAAATGTATTTTTTGTGGTTTTTGTGAAGAGGCGTGTCCAGTTGACGCCATTGTTGAAACTCAGATTTTTGAGTACGCTTTCGTAGGTTCAAGAGATGGAAACGACAATATAAAAGGACAATTTGGCAGTGTTATTACTAAAGATCAATTATTAGAAGTGGGTGATAAGAACAAAAAGATGATTGACCAAACTAAGTTAGAAGATTCGAAGTATAAATAAAGGCCAATTATGACATTTGATCAAATATTATTTTATGTGTTTTCGTTTTGGTTTATTGCCAGTTCATTGGCAATGATCTTTTCGCGTAATGCGGCCAAAGCAGTTTTGTTTTTAATTCTATCGTTCTTTTCTGCTGCCAGTATTTGGATCTTGTTAGAAGCTGAGTTTTTAGCCATTACCCTGATTTTGGTTTATGTCGGTGCTGTCATGGTGCTGTTCTTATTCGTTATTAAGATGTTGAATATTGATAAGTCAACGCTACGGGCAAAGTTTGCCGGTTATCTACCGTTAGGTTTGATTGTGGCAGCGATCATTATTGCTGAGATGACTTTGGTCTTGGGCGGTAATCAATTTGGTTTAGATGTGGTGGCAGCACCGGCAAGACATGCAGCAGATTACAGCAATATCACCGTATTGGCGATGCAACTCTATACCACTTACGTTTATCCGTTTGAATTAGCAGCCGTACTATTATTAATTGCAATTATTGCAGCAATTACTTTAGTACATCGTAATGAAGTCAGTCGTAAGAAGCAATCAATTTCAGAGCAAGTAAGTGTCCAAGCTAAAGACAGGGTGCGTCTTGTTTCAATTACATCGCCTAAAAAGGAGGCTAAGTAATGGTTAGTTTGAGTGATTATTTAATTTTAAGTGCAATTATTTTTTGTATTGGCTTAGTCGGTATTTTTGTTAATCGTACTAATATCATTACCTTATTAATGTGTGTTGAATTAATTTTGGTGGCGGTTAATACTAACTTTATTGCTTTTTCACACTTCTTAGGCAATGAAGCGGGGCAAATTTTTGTCTTCTTTATTTTAACGGTGGCAGCGGCAGAAGTTGCGATTGGGTTGGCTATTCTAACGCTACTGTTTAGAAACAAAGGCACTATTAATGTTGATGTTACTAACAGCTTAAAGGGTTAAGTTATGGAAAATATTTATTTAACAATTGCACTTGCCCCTCTCGTAGGTGCCGTTATTGCCGGATTCTTTGGTGGTATGTTGGGTCGTACGGCTACACATACCATCACAATTTTAGGCGTGTTAGTTTCAACCGTATTGGCATTAGTTGTCTTTAATCACCATGTTTTAGAGCAGGGTGCAGTCTTTAATCAAAACCTGTATACCTGGATGCAAATTGGCAGTTTGAATGTTAGTGTTGGCTTCCTAGTTGATAACCTAACCTCAGTGATGTTAGTGGTAGTTTCATTCGTTTCATTGATGGTGCATATTTACACTGTTGGCTATATGCATGACGATGATGGCTACACCAAGTTCTTTAGTTATATCTCATTGTTCACTTTCTCAATGTTTATGCTGGTTATGAGTAATAACTTCATGCAGTTGTTCTTTGGTTGGGAAGCAGTGGGCCTTGTTTCATACTTATTGATTGGTTTTTGGCATCATAAAGAATCAGCTGTTGAGGCCAACTTAAAAGCTTTCATAGTTAACCGTGTTGGTGACTTTGGCTTCTTATTAGGCATTGGTCTGGTGCTAGCTTTTAGTGGCTCACTTGATTATATGGAAGTATTTTCAAGCTTAGACAAGGTTGTGGGTCAATCACTATGGGGCGCGGACTTAATTACTGTTATTTGCCTATTGTTATTCGTAGGTGCAATGGGTAAATCAGCACAAGTACCATTACACGTTTGGCTGCCAGGCTCAATGGAAGGTCCAACACCAATTTCAGCACTCATTCACGCAGCGACCATGGTCACAGCCGGTATCTTTATGGTGTCACGTATGTCACCAATGTTTGAGCTTAGCGATGTAGCATTGACTGTGGTTATGGTAGTTGGCGCTATTACTGCCTTATTCATGGGTCTATTGGGCATTGTTCAAAACGATATTAAAAAAGTGGTGGCTTACTCTACGTTATCACAGTTAGATTACATGACCATTGCGTTAGGTGTGAGTGCTTATTCAGTGGCGATTTTCCACCTCATGACGCACGCCTTCTTTAAGGCTTTGTTATTCTTAGGTGCGGGCTCAGTGATTGTGGCGATGCATCATGAACAAGACATTCGTAAAATGGGTGGCCTGCGCAAGAAAATGCCAATCACTTATTGGACAGGCTTGATTGGTACGCTTGCTTTGATTGGTTTCCCAGGTTTTGCCGGCTTTTACTCAAAAGATATGATTATTGAAGCCGTACACTTCTCATCATTACCATATGCAGAATGGGTTTATTACGCTGTTGTTGCCGGTGTCTTTATTACCGCTTTCTATTCATTCAGAATGTTCTTTTTGGTATTCCATGGAAAATCACGCGTTGATCACCACACTGAAGAACATCTGCATGAGTCAGCGCCATCGATTACTTTCCCATTAATTGCGTTAGCAATTCCTTCAGCGGTGATTGGTTATTTCACCATCGATCCAATGTTATTTAACGGCTGGTTGGATAACGCCATTACCATTGATGCGGCTAAACATGTATCAATGACTGAACTATCAAAAATGTTCCATGGTGCGGCTGCAATGATTCCTCATGCGGTTCAAACACTACCATTCTGGATGATGGTCGGCGGTATTGTGGCTGCTTGGATATTGTCACTCTATCGCACACAGTGGGCTGACTGGATACAGAAAACCTTCCACCGAACTAACTACGCCTTGGAATCTTTATACGGATTTGATCGTTTCAATGAAATTGTCTTTGTTAATGGCGTCAAGAAATTGGGTAATTTGTTATGGAAAGTGTCTGATTCCATGCTGATTGACAAAATTTTAGTGAACGGCAGTGCAAGACTGGTTGGCTTTATTGGCTCTGTAGTTCGACCGATTCAAACTGGTTATGTTTATCATTATGCATTCTTCATGATTTTCAGTTTATTAATTATTTTAACTTGGGTGCTGTTTGCAGGCGATAACCCATTACTATCTATCGAGTTATAACTATGGAACTATTGAGTTTATTAATTTGGCTACCAATCTTAGGTGGCGCATTGGTTATCCTGATTGGTAATGATCGCGCTGAGACAGCAAAGTGGTTAAGTGTAGCAATCTCTGTTGTTATATTTGTGATGTCATTAAGTCTTTATACAGATTTTGATAGCACAACACATCTGATGCAATTTGAAGAGAAAGCATCGTGGATTTCTTATTTTGATATCAACTACCATATTGGTGTTGATGGTATCTCGATGCCACTCATTATCTTAACAACGTTCTCAACCATTCTAGTCATTATTGCTGGCTGGGAAGTCATTACTCGTAGAACCGCACATTATATGGCGGCATTCTTAATGATGGAAGGCTTGATTATTGGTGTATTTTCATCGCTAGACGCAATTTTATTTTATGCCTTTTGGGAAGCGTCACTGATTCCAATGCTTTTAATCATTGGTATATGGGGTGGCGATAATCGTGTGTATGCCGCTATTAAGTTCTTCCTATATACATTCTTAGGTTCAGTAATGTTGTTGGTGTCGTTAATCTATATGTATACCAAAGGTGGTTCGTTTTCAATTCTAGATATGCATAATTTAAGCTTGACAGCGGCAGAGCAGGCGTGGATATTCTGGGCATTCTTTGTGGCATTCGCTGTAAAAGTTCCAATGTTCCCAGTACATACATGGCTACCAGACGCTCACGTACAAGCGCCTACTGGCGGTTCTGTGATTCTAGCAGCCATTATGTTAAAAATGGGTGGTTATGGCTTTTTTCGTTTTTCATTACCGATTACGCCAGATGCGTCTTTACAGTTCGCAGATGTAGTGATTGCCCTATCTCTCATTGCCATTGTTTATATTGGCTTTGTTGCCTTAGTGCAAAGAGACATGAAAAAGCTAATCGCTTATTCTTCGATTTCACACATGGGGTTTGTGACTTTGGGTGTATTTGCCTTGTTCTTTATTCTAAAAATGGGTGCAGATGGTAATATTGTATCAATCAATAGCGGTAGTGTTGAGGGTGCCCTGCTAGGGCTTGAAGGTGCTATGGTACAGATGATTTCACATGGATTTATTTCAGCTGCCATGTTCTTAGTGGTAGGTGTATTGTACGACCGTCTACATTCAAGAGAAATTTCAACATATGGCGGCGTGATAAACTCGATGCCTAAGTTCACCGGCTTTGCCGTACTGTTTGCGATGGCCAATGCTGGCTTGCCAGGCACATCCGGCTTTGTTGGTGAATTTATGGTGATCCTAGCTGCGCTTCAGGCCAATATTTGGTACGCGGTATTAGCGGCGACAACACTAATTGTTGGTGCAGCCTACACCTTATGGATGGTCAAGCGTGTATTCTGGGGTCCAATCACCAATCCAGCAGTAGAAAATTTGAACGATATTAATGGGCGCGAATTCTTTGTCTTGGCAATCTTGGCATTAGCAGTATTAATTATGGGTCTATATCCACAGCCAGTAATTGAAGCTATGCACAGCTCAATTGAACACTTATTAAATCAAGCATTAACGTCTAAATTATGATGAATACATTCCAATTTGATACAGCGTCGTTACTGGTAGCTTTGCCAGAAATCTTTTTATTAAGCTCGATTGTAGTGATACTGCTGTTAGATATTTTCTTAACCAAAGGATTTAAGCAAGTTACTTATTACTTAACGCAAGCAAGCTTACTAATGACAGGTATTTTGTCATACAGTCTAATTGGACAGCCAGAGACACTTATCTTTAGTAATTCATTTGTAATGGATGATATGGCCTCGGTATTCAAAGTCTTTATGATGGGCGCTGCGATGGTGGCAATGGTGTATTCTCGTCACTACTTAACCCAGCACTCCTTGTTTAGAGGTGAGTATTTCATCTTAGTATTGTTATCAATCCTAGGCATGATGGTCATGGTATCAGGCTATAGCTTACTAACATTGTATCTAGGGCTTGAAATTTTGTCATTATCACTCTATACCTTGATTGCCATTGCACGTAAAAGATCAGGTGCAATTGAAGCGGCACTTAAATACTTTGTACTAGGTGCAATTGCTTCGGGCTTATTACTTTATGGCATGAGTATGATTTACGGTCTTACAGGCAGTATTAATATCAGCGATATCGCTGCATTTGCCTCAGATACGAATCTTGGTTCAAGAGAAACACTCATCATTAATTTCGGCCTAGTATTCTTAGTCATTGGTATTGCCTTTAAACTCGGCGCTGTACCCTTTCATATGTGGGTGCCAGATGTATATGAAGGCTCGCCAACCTCAGTGACTATGTTTATCTCGACTGTTCCAAAGATCGCTGCTGTTGCTATGTTAGTGCGCTTATTGGTTGATGGCCTAGGCTCAATGCACGCTTACTGGTCTGATCTGTTTATGGTCTTAGCATTATTATCGATAGCACTAGGTTCAGTGGTCGCACTGATGCAAACCAACATCAAGCGTATGTTTGCGTATTCAACCATTTCACATGTAGGATTTGTAATGTTGGGTTTTGTTACTGGCGTAGTGACTGGTTATGGTGCAGCTACATTCTACATTTTGGTTTATGTACTAATGAGTTTGGCAGCGTTCGGTGTAATCATCTTACTTAACAAAAAAGGCTTTGAAGCAGATCAAATTTCAGACTATAAAGGCTTAAGTAAGCACTCGCCTTGGTTTGCGTTAATGATGTTAATGGTTATGTTGTCAATGGCGGGTGTACCACCATTTATTGGTTTTTATTCAAAATTCTTTATCTTGCAGCAAGTTATCTCTGCAGGCTTTGTGACGGTGGCTATCATTGCCGTGGTATTTGCCGTGATTAGTGCTTACTACTATTTACAAATCATTAAGTCCATGTACTTTAATGAGCCCGAAGGTGAAATTAGTATTGTTGCTCCAATGGATATGAAGCTCGTCCTATCCATTAATGCAATACTTATCTTGGTGGTTGGTATATTCCCTGATTTTTGGATGAAGCTCGCACTTTCATTGTTCTAAACAGGTCATTTGTAAAATTAAGACTGCAAGTGCAGCTTTTTTTATTGGTTATTAATTTGAATTTTTCCTAATTCGTTTTGCCTTTTCCAGGCGTGACCATAAATCAC
>OFDD01000060.1_pt1 | contig 16455 bp, 15 predicted proteins | sample 1520451 | NCBI WGS metagenome assembly OFDD01 (sample SAMEA3696446, study PRJEB22514) | metagenome | biome: water; feature: marine; material: hydrothermal vent | place: Pacific Ocean | collected 2014-08-12 | depth 1521 m
ATGATACTTTTTTAGAATTGGATGGTAGATTTTATATTATGGATTTATTTGGGATCAACTTTTAAAACCTATTTAGATAGAATAATAGTAATATTCACAAAAGGATAAAATTAATGGAATCTTTTTTAAAAAAAGCAAAAAATGCTAGTAGTATTATAGCTACACTTGATGGAGCAACTAAAAATAAAGTATTAAATAATATGGCAACTGCTTTAGAACAACACCAAATCTATATCACAACTGAAAATAAAAAAGATATGGAAAATGGAAAACAAAACAATCTAAGCTCTGCTTTGATCGATAGATTGTTTTTAGATGAAAAAAGGATCAAAGGTATGGCGGAAGCTATTAGACAAATCGCTTCTTTAAAAGATCCTGTAGGTAAAACTCATGAGGGTTGGGTTGTAGAAAATGGGATGAATATCCATAAAGTATCTGTGCCTATTGGGGTGATCGGTATCATATATGAATCTCGTCCAAATGTGACAAGTGATACAGCAGCACTATGCTTTAAAAGTGGAAATATCTGTATCTTAAAAGGTGGAAAAGAAGCACAAAACTCAAACCAAGCAATAGCAAAAATCCTACAAGATGTTTTATTGGATCATAATCTTCCAAAAGAGGCTATCTCATTATTACCCGATAGTAGCAGAGAAGGTGTAGCAAATTTAATCAAACAAGATAAATATGTAGATCTTATCATACCAAGAGGTGGTGAAGCACTTATTAGATTTGTTAGTTCAAATGCTAGTGTGCCTGTGGTAAAACATGATAAAGGATTATGCCATACTTATATAGACCAAGATGCCAATATACAAAAAGCACTTGATGTAACTTTCAATGCAAAATGTAGAAGGCCAGGTATCTGTGGAGCTATGGAGACATTGCTTATAGATAAAAAAATAGCTAAAAAAGTGCTACCAAAAATAAAAGAACAATTTGATAAATCAGGAACAATACTAAAAGGTTGCTCTAAAACTTGTAAAATTATAGATATACAAAAAGCTACAAAAGAGGATTGGGATACTGAATATTTAGATAATATTTTATCTATAAAAATAATGTCCAACTTAGATGATGCTATTAATCATATTTCAAAATATGGATCAGGACATAGTGATGCTATCATCACAGAAAATTACACAACTGCTGAAAAATTTTTAAACAATATAGATTCAGCTTGTGTATATCTAAATGCCTCTACTCAATTTACAGATGGTGGAGAGTTTGGATTTGGTGCAGAAGTTGGTATTAGCACAAATAAACTTCATGCAAGAGGCCCTATGGGGATAAATGAACTTACTACATATAAATTTAAAATATATGGAAATGGACAAACAAGAAAATAAAGGATAAGAATTGAAAAAAAATTTATTAATAGGATTATTAATAGGTGCTTCACTAATATTTAGTGGTTGCTCAGATAAAAAATTAAATGAAAAAGATAAAGGTGCTTATACAAATGGAACAGTAAGTCCAGGTGTAGTAATAGGTCAAAAATTAAAAGATTTTGCTATTGCAGATCAGTTTGGAAATATCAATACATTAACCAATAAAACTAAAAAAGTTATATTTGTAGCAACAAAAGCTTCAGGACATGTAGCTAGAAATTATTTTAAAAGTCAATCAAAAGATTATCTTCCAAGTAGAGATATTATATTTATTGCAGATGTAAGTGGTATGCCAAGTATTATATATAAAATGTTTGCTTTACCAGATTTCAAAAAAAGTTCATATTCGGTCTCTTTATTATTAGATGATTCAAGAGCAAAAGAGTTTATAAATGAAAAACATAAAAATACTATTATGATAATTTCATTAAACAATAAAATTGTAACAGGTGTAAAATTTATTACAAATGAAAAAGATTTAATCAAAGAGATAAACTAGATGATAAAAAAAAGTATTTTTAGAGAATATGATATAAGAGGTATCGTTCCTGAAGAGTTAAATGAACAATCTGTCAAACTTTTGGGATATTTTTTAGGTTTAGAGATTATCAATAGAACTACCAAAAATGCTACTGTTGTTGTGGGATATGATGCAAGAACTCATGGTATTGAACTTTTTGAGTATCTTACAAGTGGACTAAATAAAGCTGGTTGTAAAGTGCTAGGTATGGGTATGGTAGCTACTGGTGTAAATTATTTTGCTTCATATCAAGAGTTTGATGGGCAAATACCACAAGCAAGTATTATGATCACAGGCAGTCATAACCCATCACAATACAATGGATTTAAAATAGCTATAGATCATAAACCTTTTTTTGCGGATGATATTTATAATTTAGGTGATAAAATTATAGCAAATCAAGATATTACAATCCCAGATAATAGATCATATACAACAATAGATGCCAAAAAACTATATATTGATTGGATGGTAGATAATTTTGCACATCTAAAAGGTATGCCAAATAGATTTGCAATAGATTGTGGAAATGGAGTTGCTAATACTGTATTATCAGATATTTTAGATCGCTTAGAATTAAACTATACGGCACTTTATTGTCAACCAGATGGAACATTTCCAAATCATCATCCCGATCCTAGTGTGCAAGAGAATCTAATAGATATACAAAATCTACTCAAAGATGATATACAATATGGATTTGCCTATGATGGTGATGCTGATAGGATAGCATTTCTTACACAAAATCACAATGTCAAAGGGGATATATTAGCTATACTTTTTGCTTCAACTATGCAAAACCCTACAGTTATTGGGGAGGTAAAATGTTCTCAAGTTATGTATGATACGATTACTAACAACGGTGGTAAAGCTATTATGTATAAAACAGGGCATAGTAATCTAAAAGTAAAAATCCAAAAAACTAATGCTACTTTTGCAGCAGAAGTATCTGGACATATCTTTTTTAATGATAGATATTTTGGGTTTGATGATGCAATATATGCTACTTTTAGAATCCTTGAACTTATCAAAAATGGTATGGATATAGATCAACAAATAGCAAAATTACCACAAACATTTAGCACAGAAGAGATAAAAGTATCTACAACTGAAGATGAAAAATTTATATTGGTTAATAAAATAAAAGAGCTATTACAAAATCCCCCATCAGATTTTCCAACTATCAAAGATATTATTGATGTAGATGGTGTGAGGGTAATTTTTGAAGATGGTTGGGGATTGGTTAGAGCTAGTAACACAACTCCTGTGCTTGTAACTAGATTTGAATCTACCAATGAGCAAAAAGCAAAACTCTATGAGCAAAAATTAAATGATCTTATCAAAGAGGCTAAAGGATTACTAAACTAACTATGAAAAAAGCAGTATGTATTTTAAGTGGTGGAATGGATAGCACATTATGTAGCTATATTGCCAAAGCTTCTGGTTATGAGATAATTGCTATACATTTTAATTATGGACAACGAACACAAGAGCGGGAAACAAAAGCTTTTAGAGATATTTGCGATGATTTAGATATTAGCAATAAATATGAGATTGATTTAGATTTTTTTAAACAAATAGGTGCATCTGCATTGGTTGATAAAAATATTGAAGTTCCAACTATTGGACTAACAGATGGTGTTCCCGTTACTTATGTTCCTTTTAGAAATGGTATATTTTTAAGTATTGCTGGAGCTATTGCTGAAAAAGAGGGTGCAAAATCAATATTTATAGGTGTTGTTCAAGAAGATAGTAGCGGTTATCCTGATTGCACCAATAAGTTTATAGAACAAATGCAAGAAGCAATAAATCAAGGCACAAAAGATGATACAAATATAGTATTAAAAACACCATTAATAGATTTACAAAAAAGTCAAATTGTGCAAGAAGCGATAAAACTAAATGTGCCACTTGAATTAACATGGAGCTGTTACCAAAACAATACTAAAGCTTGTGGAGTTTGTGATAGTTGTAGATTAAGATTAAATGGCTTTAAACAAGCAAATATTGCAGATAAAATTGAATATGAAGATGGTATTGTATAATGAGATGGCAAATAAGTAAAGAGTTTGATTTTTGTTATGGACATAGAGTTTGGTCTCAAGAGTTAAATAAAGATTTTAGTATAGATAGTTGTTTAGCTTGTCGCCATCTGCATGGTCATCAAGGTAAAGTTATAATTCATCTTGAAAGTGATAAACTCACAAAAGGTATGGTAACTGATTTTAATCATCTAAATTGGTTCAAATATTTTTTAGATGATACTATTGATCATAAATTTATTATAGATTCAAATGACCCTTTATATAATACAATGTTGCCTCATTATAAAGATCAAAATAATCTAATTCAAATGGAACAAGGTTTTAAAATACCAGATTTAACAATAGTTAAAGATGAACATCCATCTATTTTAGAGATGTATGAGGGGTTTATTGTTGTTGATTTTGTGCCAACAAGTGAAAATATAAGTAGTTGGTTTATGGAAATAGTAAAAAATAAAATGGCAAGTTTTAATATAAAAGTTGTAAAAATAGAATTTTATGAAAGCTTAAAATCAAAAAGTGTAGTGTTTGCAGACTGATGTATATAAGTGAAATTTTTGGACCAACCATTCAAGGTGAAGGTAGAAGAGCAGGACGACCATCTTTATTTATAAGATTTGCAAAGTGCAACCTTCAATGTAGAGGGTTTAATGTCAAATACACAATAGATTCAAAAAAATATTTTGGATGTGATAGTTTTTATGCAGTTGATAAAAATTTTAAAAATCAATGGAAAAAGTTAGATTATAAACAAATTATCAATAATATATACAATTTATCAGATCAAAAAAATATAGATATTGTCATAACTGGTGGTGAACCTTTGTTGTATTGGGAAAATAAAGATTTTCAAAAACTACTTAAATATCTTATTAAAAATAATCATTTTATCACTATTGAAACAAATGGAACTATTAATATATCTTTACAAAAAAAATATCAAAGAAAGATTATGTTTTCTATTGGTGTAAAACTTCAAAATAGTGATGAAAAATATACAAAAAGAGTAAATATACCACTATTGCAAAAACTATTAAAACAAACAACAAATAGCTATCTTAAATTTTCTATAAGAGGTAAAAACAAAGAGCTAAAAGAGATTAAAAATATTGTCAATAATTTAGATATTACAAACAATCAAATATATTTAATGCCAATCTCTAGCAATAAAAAAGAGTTAGAGATAAATTCACAACAAGTTATTCAACAAGCAATAAAAAATAATTTTTTATATAGCGATAGAATCCATATACGAATATGGGATAATAAAAGGAAAGTATAAAATATGATAAAAAAACAGATTTTAAATATACTTAAACAACGACCGCTAATCATAGATGGTGCTATGGGGACACAACTTCAAACTTACGGTGTTCCAAAAGAGGCATGGATAGATGATAAAGGTATAGAGCAAGAGGGATGCAATGAGCTTCTAAATGCTACAGAACCAAATATTTTAGAAAAAATACACAATGCCTATGCACTAAGTGGTGCAGATATGATAAAAACAAACACTTTTGGTTCTATGAATTGGGTTCTAGATGAATATGATATGGGACATAGAAGTTATGAGTTATCAAAACTTGGATGTGAGCATGTAAAAAAAATATGTGATAAATACTCTACAAAAGAGAAACCTAGATTTGTATTAGCTTCTATTGGACCTGGAACAAAACTTCCTTCACTTGGGCATATCGATTATGACACTATGTATGATGGATATAAAATAATGGCTCAAGGTTTAGCAGATGGTAAAGCAGATGTTTTTTTACTTGAAACTTGTCAAGATCCACTTCAAATCAAAGCAGCTTTACATGCACTAAATGATGTCGCACCACAAATTCCAATTATGGTAAGTGTTACTATTGAGTTAAGTGGAACTATGTTAATAGGAACAGATGCTACAACTATTGCTACAATTATGGAGCCATTTGATATTTTAAGTTTAGGATTTAACTGCGGAACAGGACCAGCACAAGTAAAAAAACATCTTGAAGTTTTAAGTGAGGTATCAAATAAATATCTATCAATCCATAGTAATGCAGGGCTTCCTCAAAATAGAGGTGGTTATACATTTTATCCTATGGGACCAGATGAGTTTGCCTCTATACAAAAAGAGTTTTTAGATTTTAATGGAATTAGTTTTTTAGGTGGTTGTTGTGGAACAACACCTCAACATATAAAAGCTTTAAATGATGCAGTATCTAATATAGTTCCAAAACCACCAAAAGGATCACATCCTAAAAGTTTAGCTTCACTATTTACAACTATTGCACTTAAACAAAACCCTGCACCACTTTTAATAGGGGAAAGAAGTAATGCAACAGGAAGCAAAGCTTTTAGAGAACTTTTAAAAGCTGAAGATTATGAAGGCACTTTAAGTGTAGCACAAGAGCAGGTAAGGGCTGGAGCTCATGTAATAGATGTAAGTGTAGGATTTGCAGGAAGAGATGAATCAAAAGATATGCAAGAGGTTGTTAGCAGATACACACAAAAAATCTCACTACCACTTATGCCAGATAGCACACAAATCAAAGCACTTGAAACTGCTTTAAAACTAATAGGTGGTAAAGCTATAATAAATTCTGTTAATTTAGAAGATGGGGTTGAGAGATTTGATCAAATCTGTGCTTTAGCAAAAAAATATGGAGCTAGTTTAGTTTGTCTTGTAATAGATGAAGTAGCTATGGCAAAAACAAAAGATGATAAAGTGAGAATTGCTCAAAGAATTTATGATAGAGCTGTAAATATTCATAAACTTGACCCTCAAGATTTAGTATTTGATATGCTTGTATTTACTATAGGAAGTGGGGATGAAGAGTATCATACTGCTGGAATAGAAACAATAGAAGCTATAAGAGAATTTACCTCAATGCATCCAGAAGTTAGCACCACTTTGGGATTATCAAATATCTCTTTTGGGCTAAATAAAGATGCAAGAGTTTATCTAAATAGTATATTTTTACACCATTGTGTAAAAGCCGGTCTTAGTAGTGCTATTGTAAACGTAAAACATCTAATCCCTATAGATAAATTTAAAGATGAAGATATAAAAGTTTGTGAAGATCTACTTTTTAATAGAAGAGACAATGGCGATCCACTTTTTGCATTTATTGATCATTTTTCAAATATTCAAGCTGTAGAGCAACAAAGTGATGAGGAGTTTGAGAAATTAAGTGACAAAGAAAAAGTTATTCAACTTCTAAAAGATGGCGATAAAGAAAGATTAATTCCACTTGCACTAAAACTAAAAGATACTATGCCACCAGAGATTATAGTAAATCAATGGCTAATAGATGGTATGAAAGAAATAGGTGAACTTTTTGGAAGTGGTGTTATGCAACTTCCTTTTGTGCTTCAAAGTGCAGAAACTATGAAAGCTTGTGTTGATAAACTTAATCCATTTTTACCAAAAATAGAAAAAGAAAGTGATACAACATTGGTGCTAGGAACTGTAAAAGGTGATGTTCATGATGTAGGTAAAAATCTTGTAGATATTATTTTAAGCAACAATGGATTTAAAGTTATAAATATAGGGATCAAAGCATCTATTGGAGATTTTATTCAAAAAGCAAAAGAGCATAACGCTAGTGCTATTGGTATGAGTGGATTACTTGTCAAATCAACAAATGAGATGAAAGCAAATCTACAAGAGTTACAAAATCAAAAATTAAATATCCCTGTATTACTAGGTGGTGCAGCACTTACAAAAGCATTTGTTGATGAGTTTTGTCGCCCTATTTATGATGGAAGTATATTTTATGCAAGAGATGCTTTTGATGGTGTAGTTGCTATGCAAAGAATTGAACAATTTAATCAGCAAGGTGGAACATTAGATACCAATATGGCAGCTGATTTGGTTAAAATAGATAAGAATATCAAACAAAAAGAGAAAGTTATATTTGATCCAACTATACATAAACCTATTATGCCAAAGAGATCAGATACTTATACTCCACCATTTTGGGGTAGAAAAATTATAGCTGCTCCAAATATGAACCCAACAATACCAAATCTAAAAGAGTTGGTATTTTCTTGGATAAATCATAGAGTTTTATTTAGACAAAGATGGGGATATAAAAGAGCAAAACAAGATATAGAAGAGTTTAAAAAACATGAAGAAGAGGTAGTTTGGCCACTTTATGAGTCTTTAAAAGATGAATTTTTAGAAAAAAATATATTTGATCCTATTTTGTTGTATGGGTATTTCCCTTGTAAAAGTGATGATACAAAACTTTATATTTATGATGAGCAAAAACAAAATATTATAGCTACATTTGATTTCCCACGACAAGGGGAATCTCCACATAGATGTTTGGCTGATTATTTTAAATCGGATCAGTTTGATACAGTTGGATTTACATTTTCATCATCTGGACTTAATATCACACCATTTGAGAGTGAAATATATAAAGCTGGAGAATTTGCTAGATATTATAATGTGCATGGACTAGGAGTAGAGTTAGCTGGAGCTGAAGTTTTACACAAACAAATAAGACTTGATCTAAATATAGCAAAAAAAGAGAAACCAACTTTAAGTGATGTAGTGATGAAAGGTTATCAAGGTTGTAGATACTCTCCTGGATATGCTGCTTGTCCAGATTTGGCTATGAACAAAACTATATTTGATATTTTAAAACCTTATGAATTTGGAATAGAACTTAGTGAAACTTATCAAATCCATCCAGAGCAAAGCACAGTAGCTATAATAGTTCCAAATAAAGAAGCAAAATATTTTAATATTTAACCAATAAATAGTATATAAAATTTATTATTGTGTATTTTTTATAGATGTATAGTTTAAAATTAAAATCCAAACAATACCAATATCTATAAGCACATCTGCAAGATTAAAAATTGCAAAATCAAACCAGCAGTGCCAATATACATAATCTACTACACCACTATGAATAAATCTATCATAAATATTGCTTATACCTCCAGCAAAAATAAGAGCTATTGGTAGATAATAGTTATGAAAAATCTCTTTATTTACTAAAATATATATACTTACTACTAACATCAATCCAATTTGGATAAATTTAAGATACTCTTTTAAAAATGCAAACATTGAAAATGCTACACCTTTATTGTAAGCTAAAATAAAAGATATACATTTGTAATCTTTGCTAAAACCATCAACAAAGATATATTTGATATATTGATCTACACTAAAAAGTATAAATACTACAATCAAAAAGATTGATATTTTTTTTAACATAGTTTACTTTTGATAAATTTAGATAGCTTATCCATACTTTGTTGCACAAGTTTTTGATCTTTGCCCTCTAATAGTAATCTAATTTTTTTCTCTGTTCCTGAATATCTAATAAGATCTCTTAAACCTAAAGTTCTTAACTGATCTAAAAGTTCTTGAAGTCCTGATATATCTTCTAAAGGTATTTTATCTTGAATAACAATATTTGTAAGGATTTGTGAGTATAGTTCAAAAGGATTTAAAACTTGACTTGCTTTTTTGCCACTTTTTATTATCATAGCCAAAACTTGTAAAGCTGATGCTATACCATCACCTGTTTTAGAATAATCACCAAAAATTAGATGACCACTTTGTTCTCCACCAAAATTAATATCTTTATCTTTCATAATTTGTAAAACATTTTTATCCCCAACATCACTTCGTAAAAGTTGTATATTGTGTTGGTTTAGATAATCCTCTAATGCTTTGTTGCTCATAACAGTTGCTACACAAGAAGAGTTTGATAGTTGATTCTCATTTGCAAGATAAACAGCCATAGCACCTATTAGTTTATCTCCATCTACAACTTCACCTTTTTCATCTACGATAACAACTCTATCTGCATCACCATCTAAAGCTATACCTATATCTGCTCTAGAAGCTATTACTTTTTTACCTAACTCTTTAGGGTGCAATGCTCCACAATTATCATTGATATTAAATCCATCTGGTTGGTAGTTTAGTGTAACTAAATCTGCTCCTAACTCTTCTAAAATAGTTGGTGCTACTTTGTATGCTGCTCCATTTGCACAATCTAATACAATTCTAATACCAGCTAATGATAACTCTTTTGGAAATGATGTTTTAATAGAAACTATATATCTTCCTATAACATCATCTATCCTTTTTGCTTTACCTATATTTTTATTTGTTACTTGTGCTGAATTTAAAAGCTCTTCATTGAAATATATATCTTCTATTTGCTTTTCAATATCGCTATTTAGTTTATCTCCATTGCAGTTAAAAAATTTGATACCATTATCTTCAAATGGATTGTGAGAAGCACTTAACATAATCCCAGCATCACATCTCATAGATTCTGTAAGATATGCAATAGCAGGTGTTGGCATAGGTCCTATTTGAATCACATCATAACCTACACTTGTAAAACCACTTACAAGTGCATTTTCTATCATATATCCACTTCGTCTGGTATCTTTACCTAGAAGCACCCTTTTTGTTCTTTTTTTAGATATTTTATTAAAATATATTCCAGCAGCCTGAGCTAGTTTTAAAGCAGTTATGGCAGTTAAAAAGCTTCCTGCTTCCCCTCGAACACCATCTGTTCCAAATAGTTTCATATTATTATTACCTTTGTGTGTTTGATTTAATCATTTTTAATTATAGCATAATATTATTTATGAACTATTTTAACCAATACCATACTGATAACCACTTCAAGTATAGAAGCTAATATAAAAGCATAAAAATAAAATTGTGTAATACTATGTGCTTGATATGCTAAAGTAACAACTGCGATTAATAATGTGAGTGGTTGAGCATGTGATATAGCTAATAAAAATGAGTTACGATAACCAATATCTACAATAAATAGTGTTGATGCTATAACTCTGATTACTATCATTATGATTGCTATAACTAAAGCAGTAAATACAAGATTATCTATAAATAGTGAGCTTAGTCCAAATTTGGTTCCTATCCATATAAAAAATATAGGCACTAACCATCCAAATCCAAAATGTTCAAGTTTATGTGGTAGCTCTTTGTTGTGTTTAAAAAATGTTGTTATAAATACACCAGCTATAAATGTTCCCAAGGCTATTTCAAGATGTAGATACAACATAGCAGCTATCATAAGGAAAAATACTGCCATAGATATTCTAATATCTTGCTCTTGTGTATCAACTTTTGGCATCAGTTTTGTTTTAAGTTCTGGATGCCACCATAAAAGATTATGAAATAATCTATATATAATAATAACAACAATAAAAAGTGTAAAAAGTAATACTAAAGTTTGGTAAAATTTAACTCCAATACCAAATTTTAGTCCAGCACTTACTGTTGTTAGGACAACTATAGATATAATCTCCCCAATAAGTCCTACAGTGATAGCCATATTTAACCATACCTGCTCACCATACTCTTTTTTGAGTGAGGCTAATAAACCTATAGATATAAGTGGAAGTGTAACTATAAATATCTTTTCATAATCAAAATAATAGACACTAACAATAGTAGATAAAATATATAGAATTATAGTATATAAAAAAGCTTTTTGTAATATCTCTGTTGAGATTTTCATCAATGCCCTAAGATCTACTTCCAATCCTGCTAAAAACATAAGATATAAAAATCCAAGTTCAGCAACTAGATCAAATATATGATTTGGGTGGATAACTCCTATAGAAAGACCAACAGATCCTAAAATAATTTCTATAGGAATAGTGGGTAATTTAAGCATTTTAGACAACAATGGAGATATAAAAATTATAATTGATAATGTTGTTATTAGCAATATCTCATTGTGTAACATAAACTATCCTATATTTTACAATTAGTTGCTATTGTATATCCACGATCTAGGATATTTTGTATATCTAAAGAGGCAAGATTGCCTGATGTAGTAAGATAATCACCAATAACAATAGAATTGGCTCCATATTTAAAAATATCATATTGTTGTTTTTGAAATGTTATCTCTCTACCACCTGCTACCATAAGCATAGTTTTTGGCATTGCACTTCTTAGATTTTTGATAATATCAAATGCTACTGCAATATCTAAAGTTTCATAAGGTAAGGGCAAAGCTTTATTTGGATGAAAAAAATTAATTGGCACACTCATAGGATCTAGTTCAACCAAAGAGTTTATCAATGATTTTCTATCATCAATAGATTCGCCCATACCAAATATACCACCACTACATAGATTTAATCCTACTGATTTAATATTAAGACAAGTTTGAAATCTATCATCCCAACTATGAGTGGTGCAAATATTATGGTAAAACTCTTTTGATGTTTCAAGATTATGATTATAGTGTTCAATACCAGCTTTTTTAAGTTCTTTTAATTGTTCAATAGAAGCTATACCATTACATGCTATTAAACTAAGTTGAGGGATAGCTTTTTTTATAGTATAAGCAACTTGTGAAACAAATTCTACTTTTTTATCATCAAGTCCTGCTCCTGCTGTTACTAAACAATATCCTATTGCTTTGTGTTGATAAGCTAATTGTGCCTCTTTTAAAATCTCATCAATAGATTTGCTTCTATATCGTTGGATATTTGCTTTGTGTTTTACACTTTGTGTGCAAAATTTACAATCTTCGTTGCAAGTTCCACTTTGTATATTATTGATTGCACATAGATATATTTTATTGCTCATTAGTTTGCCTATTGTATAAAAATTGTTTTGTTTGCCAATCTTTTGTATATGGTTTTTTAAAATAATATTCCACTATATATTGTTGTTGTGTGATAGTTAGTAAAACACACTGTGTAAGTGGTTTATTTCTAGCACATATCTCTCCAGGGTTAATAAAAAGAGTATTGTTTTTATAGTATGTTTCAAATTTATGAGTATGACCAAATATGATTATATTAGTGTCACTATTAAGATAATAGGGCATATGCATAAGTTTAAATGTAAAATTTTCTATTTTGAAATAGTAAGGTTCTTTTTTGATATTGTATCTATCTTGATATTGAACAAGATTATAATCATTGTTACCAAAAACAGCAATATATGGAAGATTTGATTTTTGAAGAATTTTTAAATTCTCTTCCATAATCAAATCTCCTGCATGAATAAGGTATTTTGCCCCTTTGGTTTTTAGATATGAAATAGCTTCTAAGGTTAAATCATCTTTATGATGACTATCTGATAATATAGCTATTTTCATATTTTATACTAAATTATTTACCAGCTTTTTCTAGCTCTTTATCTAGTTCTCCATTAGCTTTAGCTGCTAAAAATTTTTGATACATAGCTTGATCATTTTTAAATGATGTTTTAATAGCTTTGTCCATAGCTTGTTTTACAGGTTTATTTGACACAGTAACTAGCATATATAACTCTTTTGTTTTTGGATTTGTCCATACATCTGTAGCTCTACTTCCATTTAAAGTTTGACTTGCTAATTGTTTTGATACTTTTGATGAAGCTTGATCAAAAGTTGATGCTGTTCCTGAACCAGTAGTTGCTTTGTATGATTTGAATAGGTTTGATACTTTTGTGCTAATTTGTGAAGCTAAAGCATCTCTTCCATCTGCCATAGCAGCACTTCTTTGCATAGATTTATCATTACCTGCATTCATTTTAGCAATACCAACTGCTGCAAATGATCCTTCAACATAAGGGTTACAAGTCCATTTAGGAGCTAAAACACCATCTTGACGACATCTAAAATCTGGCTCTTGCTTTTTTGGTGCTTGTTTACCACAACCTGTTAGTAGTAGTGAAGCTACTGCTACTGTTGATAATGTTCTTAATACTATTTTTTTCATTTTCATTCCTTAGAAATTTAATTTGTTTAATTGTATCATATATTATGTTATAATATACTTTATGAGACCACTGCACAATGAACAATTTCATAGCTTTAGTGTAGTTCTTTATATAACCATAGGAGATAAAATGCAATCTTGCTACTATATGCAAAAAGCTATTTTAAAAGCTTGGCAGTATCAGTTCTTAACATATCCAAATCCAGCAGTTGGAGCTTGTGTAGTTCAAAATGGTAAGATCTTATCTATAAAAGCACATCAAAAAGCTGGAGATCCACATGCTGAGGTAAATGCTATAAAAAGTGCTTTTTTAAAACTTCATCCCAATTCAAAACTAAAAGATATGACAAAATCAAGTGATATTCATAAGTTTTTATTAGAAAATCATAATGGTTGTTTTGAAGATTGTCAGATTTATGTTACTTTAGAGCCTTGTAACCATATAGGCAAAACCCCATCATGTGCTATGTTATTAGAACAATTAAGATTTCAAAAAACTATCATAGCTACACTTGATATTAATCAAGAAGCAACAGGTGGTTTAATCAGATTACAAAAAGCAAATCTTGATGTTGAAATAGGTATATGCAAAGAAGAGGCCAAAGAGTTATTGACACCATTTAGATTGTGGCAAAAAAAGAATTTTAAGTTTTTTAAAATTGCTATGAGAGAAGATGGATCAATAGATGGTGGATATATCACTTCACAAGATAGTTTAGATTTAGTTCATCATATTAGAACAAAAATAGATCTTTTAGTAATAGGTGGTAATACTGTAAGAACGGATAGACCCACTTTAGATACTAGATTTGTAGATATAGATAAAAATCCAGATATTTTGATATACTCATCAAATCCACCTGAAAGCTTTGATAAAACTATACCTTTATTTGGTATAACAAATAGAAAAGTAACCATATCAAATAGTTTGGAAATGATGAATGAAGCAAATTTTATTATGATAGAAGGTGGTTACCATTTATTTGAGAATATTAAAAATCAAATAGATATGATTATGGTTTTTATGTCACATAAAGATAGTTTGCCTAAAAAGATTGATATTGAAAAGAAGTTTGGTTTAAAACAGATCCATTCCTATTTTTTAAATGAAACAGATGAGATTATCTTTTTGAAGATGGAGGAAAAAATATGAAGTATTTAATGACAATAGATGCAGGAACAGGAAGTGTAAGAGCAGTTATATTTGATACAAAAGGTAACCAGATATCAATATGGCAAGAGGAGTGGGAACATCTACAAGAGAAAGATGTTTTAAATAGTATGAATTTTGATTATGTTAATAATTGGAAATTAGTAACTAAGTGTATTAAAAAATCTATCAAAAAAGCAAAAATTTCACCTAATCAAATAGTAGCTCTAAGTGCAAGTAGTATGAGAGAAGGTATCGTTTTATATGATAAAAATGGTCAAGAGATTTGGGCAGTAGCAAATGTAGATGCAAGAGCTAGTCAAGAGGTGAGATATTTAAAAAATAATTTTAAAAATATAGAATATGAATTTTATCAAAAAAGTGGTCAAACATTTGCCCTAGCAGCTTTACCTAGACTTTTGTGGTTAAAAAAATATAGAAAAAATATATACTCACAAGTGGCATATATATCTATGATTAGTGATTGGATATTGGCAAAATTAAGCGATGTTATAGCAACTGATCCTAGCAATGCAGGAACAACAGGGATATACTCTTTAAAAGATAGAGACTGGTTACCAAAAATGGCATCCAAAGTTGGTATCAAAAGTAATATATTCCCACCATCTTATGAGCCTTCTGAAGTATTGGGCAATGTAACTATTGAAGCTTCAAATCAAACAGGATTAGCAACAACAACAAAAGTTGTAGTAGGTGGTGGTGATGTGCAATTAGGTGCTACAGGTTTAGGTGTGATAAAAGCAGGTGATGTAGCTATATTAGGTGGTAGCTTTTGGCAACAAATAGTAAATATACCAAATGATATAAAACCACCTAAAAATATGGATATTAGAGTTAATCCACATGCGATTAGTAACTTATCACAAGCAGAAGGTATTACATTTTTTAGTGGATTGGTTATGAGATGGTTTAGAGATGCTTTTTGTCAAGATGAGATAAAAGAGGCATTATTAAAAAATATAGATGTTTATAGTCTGTTGGAGCAAAAAGCTTCTAAAGTTCCATTAGGTTCGTATGGTATTATGCCAATATTTAGCGATAGTATGAAATATGGTAAATGGTATCATAGTGCACCTAGTTTTATCAATCTAAACATAGATCCTCATATATGTAATAAAGCTAGTATCTTTAGAAGTTTACAAGAGAATGCTTGTATCGTATCAAATATAAATCTTAAAAAAATATCTAAATTTACAAATATTAAACCAAAAACAATAGTATTTGCAAGTGGAGCTAGTAAGGGTGCTTTATGGTGTCAGATTTTAGCAGATGTTACAGGATGCCAAATAAAAGTTCCAAAAATCAAAGAAGCTACATCATTGGGTGGAGCAATATTTGCTGGAATTGGTGCAAAAGTATATAAAGATATAGATGAAGCAATAGAAAAAGTTGTAAAATGGGAAAATATATATAAACCAAATATGAAAAATCATATTAAATATAAAAAAATAGAAACAAAATGGAAAAAAATATATAAACAACAACTAAAACTTGTAGATCAAAATCTAACTACATCTATGTGGAAAGCACCTGGTTTATAGTTAAATAAGATCTATTAGAAATTCATTTTATTTGAATATCAATATATAAAAATAAAGGAAA
>OFDD01000063.1_pt1 | contig 16239 bp, 11 predicted proteins | sample 1520451 | NCBI WGS metagenome assembly OFDD01 (sample SAMEA3696446, study PRJEB22514) | metagenome | biome: water; feature: marine; material: hydrothermal vent | place: Pacific Ocean | collected 2014-08-12 | depth 1521 m
AGTCATAACGGCCACAATCAAAGCGACTTTTGATTTTTCCTCAGATTCCTGGATTTTGCTAATCATAACGTCTTTTTGCATTTTTAAATTTTTATTTTAGGATATAAAATATTTTATATTCTATAAGATAATATTTTATACTGTTTTGAACATACATAAAAAGTAAATTGTCAATTCACTAAATAAGAGGAAGATATTAATGAAAATCTTAAAAAATATATCTTTGCCACTACTTGGAATTGTATTTTGGGAAGTAATTGCAATATGGTTAAATAATCCAATTATTTTACCACGGGTAGAGTCTGTTCTGTCTGTATTATTAACACCACAACAGCCAATACTTGGAACAGGCGTAAATTTAATGGATAATACGCTAATTAGTATAAAAAGAGTAGTATCTGGATTTCTTATTGCAGGGCTTATTGCAATTCCTATTGGTATATTAATGGGATATTTTTCAATAATTAGGGATTTTTTTGATGCCGGAATAGAACTTTTAAGACCAATACCACCACTTGCATGGGTTCCACTGGCTTTGGCTTGGTTTGGAATAGGGGAGACTTCGATGTTGTTTATTATATTTATTGGAGCATTTTTCCCGATATTAATAAATACAATAGCTGGTGTGAAAGGAGTTCCAACCATATTGGTAGATTCGGCTCAAACTCTGGGGGCAAAACAAAAAGACATACTTTTAAAAATAATAATACCAGCTTCCTCTCCGAGTATATTGACAGGTTTAAGAATTGGGGTAGGTATAGCTTGGATGTGTGTTGTAGCGGCGGAGATGTTGCCCGGTAGTGATGCAGGGCTTGGATATTTGATTATGTATTCATATATGTTAAGTAGAATGGATATTGTAGTGGCATCTATGATTATAATTGGATTAATTGGATTAACACTTGATAAATTATTAAGACATATCGAGGACAAATATTTTAAATGGAAAGCAATGATGAAATGATAACAAATAGGATAATAAAATAATAAAATATGTGGAAAAATACAAATAAAAATAAAATATAAAAATTAAAATCAGGTGTTTTTATGACTACTGTGTTGGAGCTCCGAAATGTTGGTAAAAAATTTATCACCGAACGAAAGGAAGTAGTTGCCATTGAAGATGTAAATTTCTCTGTGAATAACAATGAGTTTTTATCCATTGTGGGACCTAGTGGCTGTGGAAAATCCACATTATTAAGAATGATTGCAGGGCTTGAAAAACCAACTTCTGGAACTTTAATTCTTGAAGGAAATAAAATAGAAAAACCAGATGCAGAAAGGGGAATGGTATTTCAACAATATACCTTATTGCCGTGGAAAACAGTATTGGGCAATGTGGCGTTGGGATTAGAAATAAAGGGCATGAAAAAAGAGGAAAGAAATAAAATAGCAAAAGAATTTATAAAATTGATAGGTTTGGAAGAGTTTGAAAATTCTTATCCTTATGAATTAAGTGGAGGTATGCAACAAAGAGTGGCAATAGCTAGAACTCTTGCAAATGACCCAAAAATTGTTTTGATGGACGAACCTTTTGGAGCTCTGGATACTCAAACCAGAGTAATATTACAAAATGAACTATTAAAAATATGGGAAAAAGATAAAAAAACTGTTGTTTTTATTACTCATAGTGTTGAGGAGGCTGTTTATTTGTCCGATAGGGTTATAATTATGTCGGCGAGACCGGGAAAAATAAAAGATATTGTAAATATCGATATTGATAGACCGCGAAAAAGAACCAGCCCCGAATTTTTAGAGTATAAAAATGAAATAGTTAATATATTGAAAGAGGAAGTAATGAAATCATATAACCGTGAATAAAAATATATGGTAATAATATAATGACATAATAAATGAAATAAATAAGACAGATGAGGAACTAAATAAATGTATAAATGTGTATAATCTATATGATTTATCAAAGAATGAAATTAAAATAATTAAAAAAATAAAATAGGAGATAAAATGCTTAGGGGAAAGGATGCAACATTAGTAGCAATTATAAAAATGATAATTGAAACAGAACCAGAAACACAGGACGATATAGCCAAAAAATTAAATATTAGTAGGCGGTATGTTGCAAAATTAATAAAGCCATTGGTGGATAAAAAAATAATTAAGCATCCTTACATAGTAGATATGGATAAATTGTCAAAACTTGATTTATATGATGGCATAGACAAACCACTAAATAATATTATTGATTTATATGGAAAAATGGCAAATAATGTTTTATATAATTTAAATAAAACATTTAAATCTTTAAAAATTAATGATATAGAAACTGCAAAAGGAGTAATAGCTCAGGATTACAGATTAAACAGAATGGAGGAAGAAATAGGCGTATCTATTAAAATGAATAGTTTAAGATATTTGCCCATGGAACAATCTATGAGATTGTCGGTAATAGCTGCAAATATAGAAAGATGTGGGGATTATATCTCCAATATTGCGGAGGAAATTACAAATGGTTTAAAAATCGACGAACAACTATATAATGATGTGGAGCTCCTATTTAATATAATCACAGAAATGTTTGAACTTGCCATGGATATGGTAAAAACTAATACTTCCAGCTATAAAATTTATGAGTTGGAGGAGGAGCTCCATAAAACAATAGATACAATTTTAGAAAAAATTTCAGAAAAAGGATGTAAATCAAGATATATTTCTTATTATATTCAATTTGGAATGTTTTTAAAAGATATTGAAAGGTTCGGGGACAGGTGTATAAAGATTTTTGAAGCTTCAAGAGATTTTTATCATAATTTAAAACAATAATAAGATAGTAAATATTCTACCATTTTCGTTAGAAAATTTACAAATCTTTGATTTGGAAGTATTTTCTTTAGAAAATTTACAAATCTTTGATTTGGACATATTTTTTGATTGTTGTATAAATAGCTCCTTTTTCTGTTAATTGGCTACTAATTAAAACAATATTTTTAACTTCTAAATTACCAAATTTAACGGTTTTATATTTTTCAATTTTTTCTTTTAAATCCTTTTTATTTTTGATAAATTTTACTCTTCCAATCGTGATATGTGGGATATACCTTCTTTCTTTTTTAAAACCAAGTTCTAAAATTTTTTCGTCAATTTCTTTTAGTATGTTTGTTAATTTTGGAGCTCCGACCCATATGATTTTTATATAATTTTCATTGGGAAATACTCCAAGTTCTTTAATTGGTGTTTTAATTGGATGGATGGATAAATCAAGGTTTTTTATTTTTTCCAATGTTTTCTCATCAACATCTCCCAGAAAATTTTTCTGTAATTTTTCAATATCTTCTTTTAATTCCTCTGTTAATTCAATTGCCAAAAAGCATCTCATAATATAACCAATATTCGAACTTTTTTCATATAGTCGTATTGTAAAATGTAATATGTGAATATCTCATTAATCCATAAAATATGGTTAAGGAGTTTTATACTATTATGGAAAATGCCGTATGATATGATAAGATATTAAAGAACGAACTTTGAACATACCATACTTTGACCAATAAAGGACAGTTAATTAGTATTGGTTATAAATCCTCTTCTAAAAATAATGGTATGTTATCTTTTATAGGATACCGATTATTACAATTTTTACAAATTAATTTATTATATTGGAGCTCCAAACCTTCCCCACAAAAAGGACATTGGAGAATATGCAAATATTCTTTTATCCAGTCCATAATATCATTTTTTATTTTTATCATTTTTATTTATTTTTTAATTCATTAATTACATTTTCAACAATTTCAGGAGCTAATCCAATATATGTTGAATAATCAAATAAATTATCGAGTTCTTCTTTATTCATAAACTTCATTACTTCGGCTTCTTCCATTAAAACTTCTTTTAAATGTCTGTTTTCCTCAAATGATTTCATAGCACAAACTCTAACAACTCCATAAGCTGTCTGTCTTCCCATTCCTTTATTAGCCAAAGTAATCATAGCTCTTTCTGCCATAATAAGCCCGTTTGTAGCTTCAAGGTTTCTTTGGACATTTTGGAGATTTACGGTTAATTTTCTCATTCCTTTTATTGATAAATTTAATATGTGGTCTAACAATACACAGGATTCAGGAAATAAACATCTTTCAGCTGATGAATTTGTTAAATCTCTTTCTTCCCACAATGGAATGTTATCAAACTCTCCAAGTGCATTAGCTTTTACAACTCTGGATAAACCGCAAATTTGTTCAAATGTAATTGGATTTCTTTTGTGTGGCATTGTGGAGCTCCCAGTTTGTTTTGAAGCATCGAATTCTTCTTCCAATTCTTTAATTTCTGTTCTTTGCATACTTCTTACAGTTATGCCTATTTTGTTAAGTGTTTGAGCAATTAAGGCGAGAATTGCCATAAATTCCCCATGTCTATCTCTTTGTATTACTTGATTCGAGATTAAAACAGGAGTTAAATCAAGGAGCTCCCCCACTCTTTTATGAATTGTCATTCCATTCTCTCCGAGGGCAGCCATAGTTCCAACAGCTCCCGTAATCATAGAAACACATAACCTATCTTTACAAGCATTTAATCTGTCAATATGTCTTTGGAGCTCCGAAGCCCATAGTGCGAATTTCATACCATATGTAGTAGGTATGGCATGTTGCCCATGTGTTCTACCTATACATACTGTTGTTTTGTGTTCCTCTGCTTTTGCAAGGAGCTCCATTTTTAGAGTTTCCAATTTTTCCAACAATATTTTTATGGCATCTTTAAATTGAAGTGATTGAGATGTATCAACTATATCATTTGAAGTAGCTCCAAAATGAATATATTCCCCTGCTCCATTGTCGCAAACTTCCGCAAAAGCTTTTACCATGGATACTATGTCATGTCTGGTTTCTCTTTCAATTTCTTTTGCTCTTTCAAGACTAACAAATTTTATAGATGCTTTTTTATTTATTTCCTCAGCCGCTTCCATCGGTATTATGCCTAATTCGCCCTGTGCCATTGCAATAGCCGCCTCAACTTCAAGCATTTTTTGAAGTTTTGTTTCTTCTTCCCAAACTTCTTTCATCTCTTTTGAACCATATCTAAAATCAATAGGATGCACTGCCATTTTATCGCCTCTTTTTTAATTTATTTGAATAATATTAATATAAGATACACAACATTATTTATATAAATTTTAGCCATTATGTTTAATAATTGTATAATAAATTATAATTTAATTCCTACGATTTTACTAAGTCCGTCTTCCATATAAACGCCATATAAGGTATTTGCTTTTGCTATCATTTGTTCTCTATGGGATATTACCACAAATTGAGACTCATTAGAAGCACTGCTCACCATTTCCCCGATTAATCCTGCGTTTTTTGTATCCAGTGCCGCATCAACCTCATCAAGAACATAAAACGGTGCAGGAGTTAATCTCTGTATGGCAAATAAAAACGCCAAAGCTGTAAGAGATTTTTCCCCTCCGCTCATTACATCCAAGGTTTGAAGAGACTTGCCCCGTGGTGAAGCATCAATTAATAGCCCTCCTTCAAATGGATTATCAGGATTTTCTAAACTTAATTTTCCAGTTCCTCCGATATTTTTATACATTTCCTCATAATTTTTTGCAACCTTCTCATATACTTCAATGAATACTTCTTTTTTCCGTTTCTCTACTTCCTCAATTAATTGAATGTATTTTTTCTCGTCTTGTTCATATTCTTTTCTTTTCTTAAATAATTCATTGTATCTACTTTCAATATATTCGTAATCCTCTATTGCTCTCATATTTATTGGTTCAAGCCGTTTTATGCTATTTTCAAGTTTTATGGTGTATTGTTCTAATTCTGTATCATTCATTTCATTTAATTTATTATATGTTTCATCAGACATCTCATCTACTTTTTCGCATAAATATAATTTTTTCTCTTCCTCTTCCAAAAGAGTTTCATATTTTGTTTTATCTATTAAAAGACTGTTTATTTCACTGTTTATGTTATTTATTTTTTCTTCTAATTCCCGTTTGGTATTATTATTGTTTTCTATTACTCCTTCGTATTTTTCTTTTTTCTCGGTTAATTCCTTTAAATCTTTTGTTAATTCTACATATCTATCTTGTTTTTCCCTCAATTGTTTTACATTTTTCTCAATATTTGATTTGTAGAATTTAATATTATTTTCAATTAATTTGTTTTTTTCCTCTAATTCTTTTATTTTCGCCATAGTTTCGGATATTTTTGGAATAAGAACCTCCTTTATAAGAACGGCATTTCTTTTAGTGTCATTTTCGGTTGTATCCTTTTCTTTTGTTAATTTTTCAATGTTGTTTTCTATCTCCCTAATTCTTTTTATTATTGAAGAATCTTCATAAGATTTTAATTCTTTTAATATCCTTTCTCTTGTTGATATTGCTGAATTTATATTTTCTTCAAGTTTATTTATTTTGCTTTCTAATTCATCTTGTATAATCTCTAATTCGTCCAATTCATCATTTAATTTATTATTTATTAATTGCATTTCTTTTATTTTTTTGCTGTTATTTTTACTAATATCAAGTTTCCTATTTTCATTTTCCTTTATTAATTTTAATTTATTTTCTATTTCCATTTTTTTAATGGAATATCCGTTTATTTTTCTGTTTAAATTTTCTATTGTTTTATTTATTCCGTTATTTTCTATTTCATTTCCTTTTTCGTCTTTATCCCCATTTCCGTTTAATTTAGTTTCTATTTCTTTTAATTTATTTGCAAGTTTTTCTAATTTGGTGGTATCAATATCTACTTGTATAGTTGATGTTCTCCTTACGCTTCCCCCCACCATAGCACCAGATGCCTCCACTACATCGCCATCAAGAGATACAAACCGCACTTTATGGATTTTTGATAATTCTTTTGCTATATTTAGATTTTCTACAATAACGGAGCTCCCAAAGATATAGTTAAATAATGTCCTATACTCTTCTTTAAATTCTACTAAATCAACTGCCCTACCGATTACACCGTCTCCTTTTATGCGTTTTGGTTCATATCCTCTTATTCTATCCAATGGTAAAAATGTGGCTCTTCCTAAATTGTTCTTTTTTAGGTAGTTTATTGCTCGTGCTCCATCGTCCATTCTTTTAACAACAATATTGTTTAATCGTCCTCCTCCTGCTATTTCTATTGCTGTTTTATATTCGTTTTTAGTTTTCCCAAGATTTCCAGCAATATCTATAACTCCCGGTAGTTTTGCATCTAATATATTTTGTATTGTGCTATTTACATTGAATTTTTTCATTTCTTTCAATGCCTTAATCTTTGCGTTTTCTTTTGCATATTCTGAGTAGTATAAATCCCTACTTCTTTGGAGCTCCTTTTTCTCCTCCTCTAATTTTTTTAATTGTTGTTTAGAATATTCTAATTCTACTCCTATATCTTCCAGCTCTTTGTATAATTCTTTTGTATCTTCGCTATTTTTATTAACTGTATCTAATTCCTCTTTTAACTGTCTTATTGTTTCATTATTTTTATTTATTTCAAAATTTTTATTATTTATTTTATTATTTATATCGTTCATTTCTGTTCGTAATTCATGCAATTCTTTTTGATGTCCATTTAATCGCTCTGAAAGTTTTCGTTCTTGCTGAGTTAATATATTTATATGTGTTTCACTTTTTTCCATTGACGATTTTAGGGAGCTCCTTTCTTCCTCTAATTGTTTTAAATTTTCAAGTATATTATTTATTTCCTTTTCTTTATCCATCGTTTCTTTTCGTATGGATTCTATTTTATCTCTGGTTTCTATCAATTCATTTTTTTTAGTTTCCATTTGGTTTTTTGAATTTTTTAAATCAATTAATCCATTATTTAGTTGATTTTTATCATTGTTTATATTTACTTCCAATTCCTTTATGGATTTGTGGAGCTCCATTACTTCTTCGTTTCCTTTTTCCTTTAATTCTAATATAATATTTTCAAGTTTATTTTTTAAATTCACCGTCGTATTATCTATGTCGCGTATATCTTTCTGGAATTTCTCTTTTAATTCTGTGATAATTGTTATATTTTCGTTTGTATTTTTGATTGCTTCATTTAATATCGTTATTTTTTTAGTAGTTAATACATATTTTGCAGATTTTAATTCTTCATTTAATTTTACATATTTTTCGGCATCTTCTTTTTCTTTTTTAAGTTTTTCAAGATTTGCCCTTACTTCATTTACTCTAATATCTATTTTATCAATATATTCTCGTGCCCTTTCCAATTCATGTCTCGCCCTTTCCTTTTTTTCATCGTATTCGGCAATACCGCTTATCTCGTCTATGGTTTTTCGCCTTTCCCGTGGAGACATCTCTATTAATCTTATAAGGTCTCCTTGAAGTATAATATTTAATCCTTCCCCACATAATGACATTTTATTAAATATATCGATTACATTAGATTTTTTTATTTTTTTTCGTTTTTCTACATAGTTTGGTTTTCTTTTTCCGTTTTCCTTTTCGTTTTCAGTATTGTTATTATTATTATTATTTTTACTATCCTTATTTTCTTCATACCAAATTAAATAATAATTGTTATCCCCTTTTAATTTTACTTTCCGCGATATTCCAATTTTATCCGAATCTACTGGTATTTTTCTATCTGAGTTATCAAAAAATAAAGATACTTCGGCATAATCTGCCCGTTTGTTTTTATGGTATGTAATTAACTCATTAAACCGCCCAGCTCTAAGGGATTTTGCGGAAGTTTTTCCCAAAACAAAACAAATTCCATCAATTATATTTGATTTTCCAGACCCATTTGGACCTAATATTGCAGTAAATCCAGAGGGTATTTTTAATTTAACATTTTTAAATGATTTAAAGTTTTTTAAATGAATTTCCGATAAATTCGTCATAATTTCCCTTTTTAAATTATAAATAATATAAATAAAATCGATATAATAATTTATAATAATATTGTATGTTTCTATTTATTTTTATATTATTTTCATATATTAAATTTTTATATATATTAATGTTATTATTTATTTGGTAGAGATTATATTTTACCATTGGTGCAACGAGTTCGTCGATTTACTATATTTTAAAATACAGTCCTATTTTATTAAGTTATGGAAAATATTATATACTATGAAGGCATATTGTCAAATAAATTGGGGATAACCTAAAATTTATAGAAATAAAATAAGAAATAAAATAAAAATACCGCCCTATTAAAAGATTTTATTTATTATATTATTATATTTATTTTTTTATTATTATAAAATTATTATATTATTATACTATCAAATACGGTAAATAGGAGATACAATGAGAACAGATATAACCCACGAAGGAGCAAATGAATTAACATACGAAATAAGGGAAATTACGGAAGTTGCTAAAACGGTGGAAAAACACGGGATAAATATCACTTGGGAGAATATTGGGGACCCAATAATAAAGGGGGAAAAAATTCCAGAATGGATGAAAGAAATAATAGCAAATACATTAATGGACGATTGTTCTTATGGATATTGCCCAACAAAGGGATTGTTGGAAACCAGAGAATTCATAGCCGATGAAACCAATAGAAAAAATGGGGCACACATTACACCCGAGGATATTTTATTTTTTAATGGATTGGGCGAAGCAATTACAAAAATATACGGACTTTTAAAAAAGGAATCCAGAGTAATAGGACCATCTCCTGCATATCCTACTCACTCCTCCGCAGAAGGACTACATTCACGATGCCACCCACTTATGTATATGATGGACGAAAATGACAACTGGAATCCAGATATAGATGATTTGACAAATAAAGTAAAATACAATCCCACAGTATCGGGAATATTAATTATAAACCCGGGAAATCCTACTGGTGCAGTTTATTCAAAGAAAATCCTTGACGAAATAGTTGATTTGGCAAATGAATATGATTTATTTATATTATGTGATGAAATATACCATAATTTAGTTTATAATGGTAAAAAACATACATATTTATCAGAAGTAATTGATGATGTTTGCGGAATATCTTTAAAAGGAATATCCAAAGAATTACCTTGGCCCGGGGCTCGATGTGGTTGGATGGAGACATATAACTACGATAAAGACCCATTATTTAAAAGATATATTGATGGAATAGTTAAATTTAAGATGGTAGAAGTATGCTCCACAACATTACCTCAAAAGGTAATACCTGAAATAATGGGAGCTCCGAAATTCAAACAATATTTAAAAGAGCGAAATAATTATTATGAAAAGGCATCAAACTTTGCATACAATAAATTAAATAAGATTGATGGAATTACGATAAATAAAACTAATGGGGCATTTTATTCTACTGTGGTATTTGAGGAGGACAAATTAAACAATAGCCAAAGTTTAAAAATAGAAAATAAGGAGTTGCAAAAATACATTGAAAATGTTTCAAAAGGTCATAAACACGATAGGAAGTTTGTTTATAATTTATTGGCATCATCGGGTATTTGTGTTGTTCCTATGTCCTCATTTAACTCTGAATTAAACGGATTTAGAACCACACTTCTTGAAAGGGACGAAAATAAATTAAAATGGACTTATGAAACAATTGCCGAAAAAATAGAGGAATATATAAATAGCAATTAATTATTCTACTATTTATTTATTTTATAGATTATTTTATATTTATTTTTTTATAATTTGGAATATATTTTACAATTAACTTTTCCCCACCAAAAGCAATTCCTGGAATTTTATCTTTTCCGATAAAAACAGTATAACTTGTATTTGGGTTTATATTAAGCAAGGCTAATGAATAGTTTTTATAAGATTTAGTTACGATTCCAGCCACTTCATGATTGTAAATAATTCCCTTTGGATGAGATAAATTTGCATCACTATAATCTATATAAATAGATGTTATATCTGGAAGATTTGCATAGGAAATAGTATCGGTAAAAACTATTTTAGGATTATTTATATTTTTAGGCTGTGCAAATCATCAATATCAAACAGGTTATCAAGTTAATAATAATTTATTAGCATCAACTTATCTATCTATTGGAAATGATTATTTGCAAAAAGGACAATTTCAATTAGCTTTTATTAATTTTAATAAGGCAATAGAGTTAAATCCGTTTTATTCTGATGCTTATGCTCTTCGTGGATCTATTTATGGAGTAGCAGAAAAATATGAGTTAGCGATTGCTGATTTGAATAAAGCGATAGAGTTAAATCCTTCTTACTCTGATGCTTATAATAATCGTGGAGGTGCTTATTTTAGTTTAAAGAAATATGAGTTAGCGATTGCTGATTTTAATAAAGCGATAGAGTTAAATCCTTCTTTCTCTAATGCTTATGCTCTTCGTGGAAGTGCTTATTTTATGTTAAATAATATTAAAAAAGCTAAAGACGATGCAAAAAAAGCAGCTGAACTTGGAAATAAAGAACTTTTAAATATTTTAAAAGAAAAAGGATATTTGTAGAAATTAAAAGAATATTAAATTCTTGTGTTTCTTATTTTTAACATCATTTCACGGATTAAATTAAGATATTTTTCGCAATCTTTTTCCCGTTTTAAAAGAAAAGTATCTCTAACTTTTCTTTTAAAAGTTCTGGTTTTGGAAGATAAAACATCAATTTGATAATCTTCAAAAAGTTTAAATAAATATGCTAAAAGTCCATTTTGGTTTTTGGTGTGAATTGAGAATTTCACATAACTTTTCGAATATTCACAATCTAAAAAAATTTCATCTTCCTTAATTTCAGGTGAAATTTCCTGAAATGTTTTTTGTTGAATTGCAAAAGATTGTTTAATAATCTCCTCAATAAAATATAAATCTCCATCTAAAACAACTTCAGAAAAATCGATTTGAAAATATTTCATACCGTTAAAAAGCTCGAAAATATCTAATGAAACCACCGAAAGAAAACTTACCCGATTTAGAAAATAAGCAATATTAAAATCTATTTCACTTTTCCGAATAATTTTAATCGATAAGAAACTATCATTTGAAATAAAAAACTGGAAATCTTCTTTTAAGTTTTTCGCAATTTTAGTTAATTCAATAATTTCCTGAGTTGTTAATTTAAAAAAAGCAATATTTGATTGAATATTTAAAAGTGCCTTTTGCTCCGTCCGTCGTAATTCTTTAAATAATAAATTATTCTTAATTTGCTTTTCTATTTTTTCTCGTTTTTCAGATTCTTTTAAAATCTCGTTTCTACCAAAATTCTCAATACTATTTAAATAAATATCTTGAAGTAATTTTTGGCTATAAGAAGAAAAAGCTCCCTGATTAACACTTTTTATATCTGCAAAAGTTAAAAGATAAAGCAGTTTTAAATTCTCAAAAGTCTTAATCTTTGAAGTTAAAGATAATAAAACTTTTTCGTTAAAAATATCTTCGTTGTAAGCTAAAGTTGTCATCAAAGTATGGTAACGAATTAAAGTTGAAATTCGCTCAATTTTCTTCTCTTCCAAACCCTGCTCTCTTAAAAATGGTTTAATTATTTTTGCTCCAACTTTACAATGGTCATCTTGACGACCTTTCCCAATATCGTGAAATAAAGTCGTAATCTTTAAAATATGAACCTCATCGGCAGATAAATCATCAAATAGTTTTTTCAAAAATGGCTCTGAAATATTCTCCAACTCTTTTAATGTTAAAATAGAATGCCAACCAACCGAATGTTTATGATAACCGTCAAATTGTGGCATATTCGCAACTTTTTCAAAAATTGGAAAAAGTTTTTCAAAAACTTTATTTCGATAGAGAATTTCAAAGATTTGAAAAGTATATTTTCTTTTAAAAATATCCAAAAGAATTCTATTTTCCGGAAGTTTTTTTTCTTGAAGATTAATAATAACTTCACCCAAATTAAAATTTATATCAGGAAGTCTTAATAAAATATTAAAAAAAGTATCTAAATCTGGATTTAAGTTTATAGAGAAATGCAATTTATTATCAATTAAATAAACCCCTTTGTCAATTCTATTTTTTCGTAAATTAGGAATAGTTTGCTGATGAGGTAAGATTTTTTTAATGCTTTTTCGAATATTTATTTTCGCAAAATGACTAACAATATTAAACGAATATAATAATTTTTGCACCAATTGAAATTGAGACATATTTAAATATTCAGCAACAATTGGCACATTTTCCAAAGCTAAATAATCTTTTTTTCGAGGACTTGCAAAGTGTAAAGCAGTTCGAACTTGTTGAATAAATTCAAAAGCTGAATAGAATTTTTTAAAATCATTTTCACTAAAAAGTTCTCCGCTTAACTCCTTGAGCGAATTGACTTTGTAAATTAGGTTTAAAATCCAAAATAGTCCATTTGCATCTCTTAAACCTCCAGCTCCCTCTTTCAATTCTATTTCCATAGAGCCGAGATTAAATTTTTGATACCGTTTTTGAAAATTAGTGCAGTGATATTTTATAAAATCTTCGACATCAGTTTCACGAATAATGTTTAATTGTGTTTCTAAAGCTCCCCAAACAAATTGCGAACCTATAATTTTTCTGGACTCCAACATCGCAGTTTTAATCGTAAAATCAGTTTTTGAAACTTTAATAATTTCTGAAATTTTATGAACCCGATGACCTAATTTTATACCAGAATCCCAAGCCATATAAATAAATTTTTCAATAATCTCTTTTAAGTTATAACCAGGAATATCGATATATGCGACCATCAAATCAATATCACTGTGAAAATTTAATTCCTCTCGTCCATAACTTCCAAGAGCCACGATAACAATCGGAATAGAATTCCTCATCGGCAAATAATTACCAAACATTTCTCGCAAAATAGTCTTATAAATAATCGTAATGATACTATCGTAAAATCTTGTCCATTTTATTAAAAACTGTTTTCCGCGAGTTTCCTTAAAAGTTGTTTTTATATGTTTTTTATAGTCTTTAATAAATTTTGAAATCTCTTTTGCAATTTTAAAACTATCTATTTTCCCATTTTTATGAAAATCTTGGTCGAGAATTTCCTCAATTTTATATTCTAAATCTTTTATTTTCATTAAATATTTAAAATTAGGAGCTTTTTTAATAGATTAAATATCTAAAAATACAACTTTCTTCGCATTTTCTTGAATAAAGTTTTTTCGTGGTTCAACCTCATCGCCCATAAAAAGTCTAAACCGTTGGTCAGCAAGTTCGGTATCTTCGATTGTAATTCGTTTTAATTCTCTCACATCTGGGTTCATTGTTGTTTTCCATAATTGTTCAGGATTCATTTCTCCAAGACCTTTATATCTTTGAATATATGTTCCCCGTTTTGCTTCATTTCTGATTTTTTCCAATTCATCAAAAGCTTTGTTAATATTTGTGAAATATTCTGAAGTTTGCAATCTTTTAAATTGTTGAATTGCGGTTTGGAATGTTCCAGATGAAAAAATTGAATTATTTAAAATCAGAGTCTCAACTCCATTTTCAGTTTGAACAAAAAGCGAAATTTGGTTATCTTCAAGTGTAGTTGAAATTGGTAAAAAGTTTAACTCTTTAATTTTTGCGATAATTTTTTCAAAAACAGTTTCTGTAAATTTAAATTCGCCATCTTCAAAAAACTGTTCGCTGTTTTCAAGGATTTCTCTTAAAAGTTCAATTAAAGAATATCGATGATTTAACTCCTCTAAAGTTGCTTGATAATTTGCAACTGCTTGATAGAATCGAGTTAAAATAATTTTCTCTTTATCAGAATAATCAAGAACAGAAACACCATTTTTGATGAGGTAATTATTCATCTCATTTTCATTTTTAAAATAAACCTCTTTTTTACCCTTTTTTAAACGGAAAAGTGGAGGTTGTGCTAAATAAAGATAACCGGCTTCGATAATCGGTTTTAAGAAACGGAAAAAGAATGTCAAAATTAATGTCTGAATATGAGAGCCATCAACATCGGCATCAGTCATAATAATAATTTTATAATATCGCAATTTTGTAATATTAAATTCAGTTCCAATTCCACAACCCAAAGCAGTAATAATATTTTTTATTTCATCAGATTTTAAAATCTTGTCAAGAGTTGATTTTTCAACATTTAGAATTTTCCCTTTTAACGGTAAAATCGCTTGATAAACTCGATCTCGAGCCTGTTTTGCAGAACCTCCCGCACTATCACCTTCAACTAAAAATATTTCGCTAATGGTTTTATCTTTACTTTGACAATCTGCTAATTTTCCCGGTAAAGTCCCAACACTTAAAACATCTTTTCGTCGAGTTAATTCTCGAGCCTTTCGAGCTGCTTCACGACTTTTTGCAGCTAATAAAACTTTTTGAACTATCGCTTTGGCTTCAATAGGATTTTCTTCAAAATACTTGGTTAGATAATTTACAGTTGCTCGATAAACTTCACCTTTAATATAAGTATTTCCAAGTTTTTCTTTTGTTTGACCTTCAAATTGAGGTTCAGGAACTTTTACACTTACAACTGCAACCAATCCTTCTCGAGTATCTTCAATTGTTAAAGTTTGATCTTTTTCTTTTACATTTCCATTTTTTTTGTTGTAACTTGAAATAACTCGGCTTAAACCATTTCTAAAACCAACTTCATGAGTTCCACCGTTTGGAGTGTGAATTGTATTAACAAAAGATAACAATTTTTCAGAATATTTATCATTATATAAAAAGGCGATTTCAATTTCTACCTCATCGCCATTTTCTTTAAAAAATATCGGTTTTGAAATAGTTGAACCTGTGTTTAAATCTTGAATAAATTCTTTTAAACCACCCTCAAAATGAAAAGTTTCCTTTTTATTATTTCGTTCGTCGATGAGGTTAATTGTAACTTGTGGATTTAAATAAGCTAATTCTTTTAATCTTTCTTTAAGAATTGAATATTGAAATTCTCTAGTCTCTTTAAAAATTTTTGGATCAGGAGTAAATTTAATCACCGTTCCGCTTTTTTTACTGCTCCCAACAATTTTTAAATCATCAATTGCTATACCTTCAGAAAAATATTGCTGATAAATATTTCCATTTTTATAAATTGTTAATTCCAAGTTTGAAGAAAGAGCATTTACAACAGAAACTCCAACTCCGTGCAATCCACCTGAAACTTTGTAAGTCTCATCATCGAATTTTCCTCCAGCATGTAAAACTGTTAAAACAACTGTTGCTGCAGGAATATTTTCGGTTGGATGCATATCTACCGGAATTCCTCGACCGTTATCAGAAATGGTAATTGAATTATCTTTTCCAATTTTTACATCTATTTTTGAGCAATATCCTGCCATTGCTTCATCAATTGAATTATCAACGACTTCATAAACTAAATGATGAAGCCCTTTTATTGAAGTATCTCCAATATACATTCCTGGTCGAAGTCTAACCGCTTCTAAA
>OFDD01000072.1_pt1 | contig 14641 bp, 14 predicted proteins | sample 1520451 | NCBI WGS metagenome assembly OFDD01 (sample SAMEA3696446, study PRJEB22514) | metagenome | biome: water; feature: marine; material: hydrothermal vent | place: Pacific Ocean | collected 2014-08-12 | depth 1521 m
ATTAAATTATTGTCTATATTTTTGACAATAATGTATTTGGGAATATCATATATAAAGTTTTTTATTTTATACATATAAATTAATAGATTAAATAATAATATTATATATTATGTTCGTTATATAGACACTGTTAAAAATGTAAGGTGAAAGGATGACCAATTTAAATATTGACATTTCAGTTGAAATCTTGAAGTCACTCATTGAAAGTCCAAAAACACGAGGAGAAATTGCAAGAGGTGTCAGTGAAAAAGGATTCAAAAGAACTACTGCATATCATTATATTTCAAGATTAGAGGAGTTAGAATTAGTAGAATACTTTGAAGAAAACAAAAAAATATACTACAAAATAACTGATAGAGGGAAAAAATTTTTAGAAGCATTTGAATAATTGGGGTAAAATCAACATAAAATAATGGAGTAGTTACTTTGAAGTTAAACAGGTGAGAGAGTGGTATTATGGCGGAAATCAAAACACGAAAGGAGTTATATGATCATCTTGAATCTACTATGTTTGGGACTTATAAAGATATAATCGAGGATGGAGAATATGAAAAAGGGAGGAACTTGTTGAAAACATATATTGTAGAATCAAACACTGGCATAACCGCACTAACTAAGAATTTGGACATTGTAATTAAAGAAACGGAGGATAAAGGATTATATATAGTATATTCTAATAATTCAAAATATTATGTTGATTGTTATGATCCATACTCTAAGAATTCAAGATTCTAGTTAATTCATACTATTGAAAAATCAGAGCTCGCAGATAAATTTATAGATGGGATAATTACAAATTCAATGAGTTATTTGGATTATTTGTGGATGTTTAAGGATAAATTATTGAAGTTATCGACTAAGCATGGTAGTTTAAGATGTATTGGTGTTAGGCATGAAAATAGCATGTTTAGTAAATTGTTCAAGGGACATGAGTATGTTTCTTACTTATCTATTAAAGCCCGGGGTACTCTACCTAAAAAAATATATGATAAACTTGAATCTATAAATGCACTATCTATAAAAAATACATCAATAGAAAAAATAATAACCTCAGATGAACGCACTACAAAATTAATTGAGGATATATATCGAACAGGTAAATTTTCAGTCAAAGGCACGGCTTCTATTTATGATCATATTGGAGTAGTCAATGATATTAGGGAAGATTACTATAACTATTTAAAATTAATTGAAGATGAGCATAGGATGTATTATAATGCGGAAGAAAGGGGTCTGACTATAAGAGGTAGTCCGTTATTAATTTCATTTAAGAAGGAAATTCATGCCATGAAATGAATCAAGCACAATTATAACTAATTGTCGGATTATCACATACAGCACAATTACTAACAGTGAATAATTCGAGCTCATCCTTATCCTTTATAGGTTGTAGCGAGCTCTAATGATATTATCTTTAAAATTTACACTGGTGAAATTATGAAATTTTTCAATCGAGAGAATGAGATAAAAGAAATTCTCCACATTCTAAACAAAGAACCTGATGATATTTATTTTATTTATGGTAGTATGAACAGTGGTAAAACCACACTAATCAATCATATAATAAATGAGGAATTGAAGGAATCGAATAAAAAATATGCAGTATTTTATGTTAATTTCAGAGAATATGATGTAGATTCAATGGATAATTTCGTAGAAGCACTGTTTGAAATAGATGAAAATAGTAAATCCAGTAAAATGAAACCTTATATTGAATCATTCGCAAAAGGATTAAACAATACCCTAAATATCTATTATGGTATAAAAATTCCAGAACAATTATTGGATAGGTTATTTGGAGAAAAAGAAAAGGGAAGGTTAGTTTTTAAGTTTATAAGGGATTTATTTATAAGTTTAAACAACAAAGGCATAAAACCAATATTCATTTTAGACGAGCTCCAAATGATTAAAGATATTGCAATGAACGGTGGGAAGCCACTGTTAAAAGGTCTATTCCAGTTCTTAGTATCATTAACAAAAGAGAGGCATTTAGCACACTGTTTATGTTTAACTTCCGATAGTTTGTTTGCTGAATATGTTTATAATAAGGGAGAGCTCCGAGGTAGGGCGAAGTATTTATTAGTGGATGATTTTGATAAGGAGACGAGTTTTAAATATATGGATTTTTTAGCAAAAGAAAATAATATTGCACTATCTGTGGAAGATAAGGGGAAAATATACTCTTATGTTGGTGGAAAACCAAAGGATATTAAATATGCTGTTGAAGAGAGCATGTTTAAGGATTTAACTGAGATTTTGGAAATGATGTTGAATGATGAGTATTGGAACTTAAACGATTTTTTAATGGATATGAAGTATATCTCTCCAAAAGTAAGTATCAAAGACACCATAGTTGAGATAAAAAAAGAGGATATAGTAAATTCTTTAAAAATATTTAAAAATAATTATGAAGTGAGTGTTGATGAAATTCCAAAGGCGGTTTATGTTTATTTAATTAAAGAAAATATCCTATTCCTGAATCCTCGAAAGGGGACCTTAAAACCACAATCATTTTTAGTTTGGAATGCTATTAAGAAAGTAATTCCCTGACTTTATAATCAATTCTTTATCTTTTTTTAGAAGATTTCTTACTAAGAGAAATTTTGAATTATAGGAACGTATTTCATTTTACGAGCTCTTTTAAATTTTTTATCGTCATGGAAATTCCTTCTTCAATGCCTATATTTGAAGAAAACCCTAATTTATTATATGCTTTTGAAGGATCGCCATAAAATTTTACAACATCATAATTTCTTGGTTTGGTAATAATTACCTGAGATGAGGATGATACTCTGCTTAAAATAATATTCGCTAATTCCAATATATTTGTTGGTTTTCCTGTTAATATATGAAAATCTTCATATATCATATTGTTTTCCTGATTTTCCAAATACTCTATTGTTTTGATTATGCCTCTAACTGTATCGTTGATATTCGTAAAATCAAAGACTTGTGCTCCACCATGCACATATAATGGCTCGTTTTTTAACGCAGATATTACAAATCTTGGTATTACTCTGTCTAAAATATCCCTGTCATTACCATAAACATTTGAAAACCTAAGTATAGCGGACTTTATTTTGTATTTTTTAGAATAATTTCTAACCATGGATTCTCCAATTAATTTTGTACGGGCATATATGTTTATTGGATTCTTAGGAAAATTCTCTTTTACAGGAAATTTATTAGGCTCTCCATATACTTCCCTACTGCTGCCAAATATTAACCATGGTTTAGTTTTCATATTGGCAATTGCATTTAGTATATTTTCTATGCCTCCAATATTTGTAGATATACACAATTCTGGATTTTCTTCGCCCCATATAACCCTAGATACAGCTGCCAGATGGATAATACCTTCAATGTCATCATATAGGGAAAAAATTTTTTCAACACTCTTATAATTCTTTATGTCTAATGAGAAATACTCTACTTTTTCAATAAATTTTTCGAGATTTTGAGGATTGTTTTTAATATCTATTACTATTATCTGTTTTTTCATTTGTAGTAAATACTCGGCAAGATTCGAACCTATGAATCCAGCACCACCAGTAATTAATATTGCCCCCATTATTATGCACCTCTAATCCAACATTATTTTCTTCGTCAATATACTATAATCCAATGTGGGTAATCCAATGTGGGAGCTCCCCCTCATTAACTATGTGTAAAAAAGTTGGATAATTGAGCGGAAGCATTTATCACCAATAGTGCGTCAGCACTGAAAAAGTGGAGATTCTGCCATAGTTATTCATATATTGGCGTCAAATTAGGTCTTTTTTTATGATATTTACTATAAATGTCCTTCCAAGTTTTGGAGATTATGTTTTTTATAAAAGGACTTTTTTCGCATCTTGGAATAAAGTTTCCATAGTTTTTATGATACTCTACAAAATTACCGCAGTATCCGCAGAATAAATTAAGAAGTTCTTTTAGTTTATCCACAGATGCCTCCTTTAAACTTTTTATTCCAACATCATATCCCATAACTCTATCCATGGCAGCCGCCACACTACATGGATAATATCCATATTTGTTGAGACCAATACCGCAGTAAGATGTTATCCAGCATCCTTTGGAGAACTCTTTATTTTTAAAATCATCTAAATCCACAGGTGCGAGATTGAACGGAGTAAAGTATATGACTTTATTTGATTCTTTGAAAGATTTTTTGTCAATAATAATATTCTTTGATTTTGGCAGTTTATTAAGTATCTTTTTTGTATCTTCCGTATAACCATTACTTGTAATTTGCAATATTGTATCTGGTGAGTATTTTAATATGTACTCATTTAGTATTAACTCTACGATTTCTAAGAAATTTGGATGAAGGGTTGGCTCACCTCCAAGAATGTTTATTAATTCCCATTTTTTGCTTATCTCTATGCTTTCTTCTATAAACTTATGTATTTGTTTGATACTCATAGAGTCTTCTTTGGAGGGTGCCTGAGTGCAAGAACGATTACAAGAAATACATTTCAAGTTACAATCGTATGTGATATCGATTTCGATTTTGTTTAGATTGGGTATGAAATCTTTTCGTCCATTTTTAATCAAATCCTTTTTAGTATATGGTTTCCTACTAAGTATGTTTTTAATGATTTTATCCTTTAATTCCCTTATATCTTTCGTATTGGGCGTTGTGCGTTCGTGATAGTAATTGTAAGTTTCAATAAAAGACGGATTTTCTGCCATCTCCACAATGGGAACCATGTATGCATAATCTATACAATGCTCGAACCATTTCGAACCTATATTTCCACTTACAAAATCACCAGATTTTTTCTCATATCTTAAATCATAGAGATTGATACTATCGAAAAGGTATTTTTTAAATGATCGCAAATGTTGCCATACATTTCCACCATATAATCGAGGATTATAAAAATTTGGCATATATGGGTAATGAGCCCATAGTTTATCCGTTCGATACATTTTTCCAATAACTACATCGTATCCATAATCGAAATATTTTGATTTTAATTTTCTCAAAACATTATTTCCTATAAGTGCATCATCACCATCAACTATAACAACAACTGTTTCAGGATTATCTATAAAATAATGTATTGCTTTATAAGTATTAGCGGCTATTCCTTTTTGGAATCTATTTTTAACGAAAGTAATTCTATTTTTTAGAGGAGATTCCTTTATAAGACTTTCTATTAATATATGAATACCATTATCTGAAGCATCGTCTATAATAATCCATCCGAAATTTTCATGTTTTTGGGAGGTTATTGAATTCCATGTTCTCAGAAACCTTGAATATTCCACATTTCTAAGTAATGTAACGATAACAAATTGTTCATTTCTTTTAGGTATTGTCCAATCATAATATGACCCCTCAGTATCAAAGTGCTCTCTTTGTATATCAGGTATGATATTTTTTTCTATTCTATCCAAAATAGTAAACCAACCATCTTTACATGCCTTACGGTAGTTTTGTGGATGAATGTAGTATGATTTAGGGTCACCCCCTCTCAAAGAAACATAATTTGTCTTCTTTTGATGTAAATGTAATGATTGATACCATGACAATTGTAGTTTTCCATTGATGAGCTCATTTGGCCAAGGTCTAGAATCCAACAATCTTCTCTTGTGAATAAGTGCAAATCTCACTTCTGGTTTATATTCTCCCTTAGGTGCATGGTATTTCACAAATGTTATATCTTTATTTTTTGGTATATTGAATCCAACAGAAGTTGCATTTTTATTTTCTTCTAAGGCTTTTATCATATCAGACAGGAATGAGTGGTGATAGTCTGCCCTTCCAATCATGACATCACTATCCATTTGTAAAATATAATCTCCTTTGACTACTTCAAAAGCATATAATTGAGGAGCTACTGGTATATTCTTGATACTATGAGTTTCTTTGGTTTTTAGTCCAAACCAACGATAATTTACATTTTCTATTTCATCATCCGGAAGTTCTATATAATAATCTATTAAGCCCTCATCTATAAGTTTTTCAATGACAGAATATAATTCTTCTAAATTACCTCCTGAATATTGCCTAAGAAAATCATTCTCTTTCTTATCTATGGCGATTACTTTTTCATAGAATGTATTTGGGGATAGCATTTGTTTTAAGATATGTTTCACTTGTTGATAAAGGGTATTACTTTCTTGCGGGCATGCTTTTATCAAAAGTGTTATTTTGTAAGGTAAATCTTGAAGTTTTTTGGCATATATGGTATAACTTTCTGGTTCATGAAAACCTTGTTTGTTCAGTTTAAGATTATTGGGCTTTACATGGTCCAATCTTATTCCGAATTTAAGGAGGTTCCAGAATACAAATTCCAAATTCAAAGATTTAAAATTCTTTATAGTTATGTTAATTTCATCTTTGTTTATAATGTTATTCTTGATTAACTCAACAACTTCCTTATTGGATTTTACTAAAAAAGTTTCTTCTTCATTTTTTGTATTAAATGCCATGATACTTTTTTTACTTTCTTCAAATATGATATTAGAAAAAACTTTATTTAAAAATTCATGGAACTCTTCTAATTCAGGAATATTAAAGTTGTTAATTGTGCTTCGTTTTAATATTGATTTTTCTTCTTCACTCATAAAAGGATATTTTATATCAATAAATATTCTTACAGCCATATTTTGGAAATAATTATCCGAATAATTTATGAAATCTCCATTGAACCCATAATCAACATACACCAACCTACCATTGATTCTTATGAAATTTGATAATTTAATGTCTCTAAATACAACTTGCTCTTGCCAGCATTCAATGAGAAAACTTATACTTTCTTCCTCAGAGATACTTTTTACTTTTTCAAACTTATTAAAAGGATAGCGTATAGCGTTTATTCCATCAGGCAACTTAATAAATTCATAGTCTATTAAATGCAATCTATTTTTAAATTTACCTGCCTTTGATTTTAGAAATGCAAATTTCCAACTTTCTATTTTTGTTGGATCACCAACTTTAGGGACAAAAACCTTATATACATATAGCCCATCATGAACTACCACAGCCTCCCATCCCTCTCCTAAATATTCATATTTGGTATTTCTATATCTTTTCATAATATTCATTACATAATCAATCCTATTCATTATATCCCCTCTAAATTTATTAATTTATAATTTATCACAATAGCATCAATGTTCATCTTTTTAGCAGATTCTAACGCATCTTCGGGCGTATGCACAATAGGTTCTCCACGATAATTGAATGAAGTGTTAATGAGTCCATAAATGTTATGTTTTCTATATAGGTAGCTCAATAAATCAAACATAAAAGGATTCTCATCCCTATTATCTAATGTTTGTATTCTACTAGTTCCATCTATATGGATAACTCCCCTCAAGTAATCCAAATATTTCTTAGAAATTGTGTAGTTCAACAACATGTATTTAGATAATTTGTGATATGTTTCCCCATCAATTACTTTATCTGCAACGCTTTTAAGCATAATTGGTGCGATAGGTCTATACCACTCCCTTCCTTTACATTCCATGCTAACTTTCTTTGTTAATTCTGGAGAGCTCGGTAGAGCAATTATGGATCTATTTCCTAATGCACGAGGTCCTGCCTCTCCAAATCCATTACATATACCAATTATTTTATTAGATAATAATAAATGTGCCACTTGAATTATAAGACTATCTTCAAATGTCAGTTTCTCATACTTTAGACCAACATTGTTGAGATACGGTAAATGTGGTTTAATTTTTTTCCCTTTTTTCCATTCTAAAAATGCAGCAGCACCTATACTAAGCCCTGAATCATTTGGAGCTGGCGGTATAAATACTTCTTTAAAAAGCTTGCTCTCTACGATTTTTGTATTTAGATTAATATTTAGAGCAGACCCTCCAGAGTAATAAAAATATTCTGGATTGTATTTCTTTTTTAGCTGTTCGAGTTTGTCCAATATAACTTTTTCAAAATATAATTGTATTGTTGCAGCAATATCTTGAAGAAATGGATTTTTCTTATCAAAGTTAGATAATTTAATGTTGAATTCATCATATACGCTTCTAAAAAATGTGCTTGGATTATCCCATATATCCTTAAAAAAGCTATTTTTTATTAGCCATTTCTCTAATCTTTCAGATGGAGTCCCAAATGCAGCATATCCCATAAGTTTTCCTGGGACACTCTGATGCATTTCCCTGTTTTCACCGAGTATTGCAAACACTAGGGCATTGTCATAAAATAATTTTGATAGCTGTGAAAACTTCCAATCAGCCTCTATAAAGTGGAGTTTTCTATTTTTATAAAGAAATGCTGAGAAATTACTTACACTTGCTCCACCATCGAAATGTATCAAAAGACTGTTATCGAGAAATTCGCCATGGAATGGTAAATTAGTAAAAATATGTGCAAGTTCATGCGATAGTAAAAAAGAATTAGGTTCGAAGCGAGTATATGATTTAATGTTATCTAACTTGCAAAAACAATTTTCTACTATTGTAGGAGGATAGGGAAACAATCTTGATGATTCAAATTTTATTTTCCCACTTTTAGAATTAAAAGCATTTCCTTCGAAGGAATTGACAAAGATTATATCAAACTTTTTGGGAATATCCAAATCGCTTTCTATTAAGTCTTCTATAAATAAATCTAACCTATTGTCCTGTTTTCTTCTTGTGTATCTCTCCAGAGCCAGATACTTGACAATTTCTCCATCATCCATGATACAAATATTATGGTCATGCGTATTATTTGGATATTTTCCTATTAGATTGTCTTTTATTCCATAAATTCCAACCATGCTACTCATATTCGGTCCTCAAAATTTTACTTATGAAATAATTATATAATTCCCTTCGAGATTTTAAATATACATTTCTTTTCCTATTATTCTTAGTTAAATTACCATTGAGAGTATATATGGAATATATAATTTCTTCTGCCATGTATATTTTGTAGCAGGACTTTCGAAGCAGGAGCTCTACAATATACCAATGATCCTCAGCACTTTCTACATCCTTATATCTTACATCGACGGTAGGTTTAACAAATACATTGCAAGATGGCAATTCTCCCTCAATTGCTCCATTTGCCATTTGTAATAGTCTTGTTTTAAGGTATTCAGTATTTAGCAATTTTTTATTGGCATAATTAACTCCCACAATATTATTATTTAGCATCTGCTTGTTTCCCGCTATGATTATATCTGGCTCATAAAGGTCAATAACTTTCTCTATTTTAGATAGTGCATACTCATCAACAATAAAATCATCCGCATCCAGTCGTCCAATATACTCCGCATCAGGGATGTTTTTTCTTATGTAATCCAGAATGAAATTTCTAACAGCATAGGTCTTACCGAATTTAACATTTTCAATAATTATTCTCTGGTCATCCAAGTAATCCGAAATTACATCCCTCCAATTATCAGTGGAACCATCATTGACAATCAGAATTAAAATCTCCCTTTCAACACCCCTTTGAGTTAGTATTGATTCCACGGCTCTTCTTAAAGTATTGGCACCATTTTTCAGAGGCATGCCAATTACTATCTTTCCGTTATTCGCAGTACTCATACCCAAACAACCTCCTTGCACGCTCCAAGGAATATATAAAGTCTTCCTCCGAAAATCTATCCTTGTATTTTTTGTAGAATGTATTTAGCCCCTTTTTTTTGAGGAATTTGTTGGTGGTAACCCTATCTGCTCGATCAGCATAATGAATCACCAAAGGTTTTGGAATTATTTTTATCTCCATCTTTTCTTTATTTTTTGAATTGTATTCCTCTAAATAATCGAGAAATCGTATCATAATGTCCCTATCAGTGGCACTATGAAGGGACTCGTCAAATCCATTAATTGCCATGAGTATATCTAAACATATGCACATATTGCTACCTTGAATACCAGGATCTCCTATAAAGAATGCTCTTTGTGTGAGCTGTTCTTTGTGAAAAGAGAATATCATAGTTCCATGTTTGTTCTTCCATTCAATAAATGGAAAAACTGCGGCAATAGATTTTGTGTGCCCCTTAATTAACTTCATACATGTAGATAAATAATCTCTTCTATATTCATCGTCATCATCTAGAATGGCAACAAATATATTCTTATCAGTATATTTTTGTGCTAAATATGATAATGCTGTATTCCACGCACCCGTGCCAGAATGCCCTGGTGTTCTTGTGTTCTTGAGAAGTGTAGTTTTAAAAAAGTTATCAAAAAGGATATGTTTTTTTTCTGTATATTTGTAATATGATTTCTTCAAAATCTCTTTTCTTAATCTGCATATCGTTTCATGTATTTTTTCAAACTCATCAGATGTATCCATTCCTTCCTTAACAGGATTATCATCCACAATAACGATTTCAATAGGATTGACATCAACCTGTTCATATACTGACCTAAGTGAGCGACTAAAAAGTAAGTTAGTTCTACGCTTGCTCGTTGCGATTACCACAGCAATAGGATCTGTCTTATTCACATTACCCCCGTTAAGCACTTTATTTTAAGGACATTATATTAAATGCAATGTTGGATATTATATATTTGCTGTAATAAATAATACATTATATTACATTATCCCCTATTTTGATTTTTAGAGCTCCTATTCTTTCTTTAATTTCGTTGATTATAATTTCTTCCAATAGTTTTAAAGTGGTGTCATCAATGGTTATTTTTGGAGTATATTCCAAATCTGCCCAGAATCTTCCATTTGGGAGTGTATATAGATAATTGTTAGTAATCATTCTCTGCCTTGCATTGGAAATTCTTATGAAATTCCACAGTCGGAATAATAATTTTAGGGATATTTTAGGAATGCCGTTTTTAACAATTACTATAATATCTTCCTTGAATATGCCGTATATTTTTGAAAAATTCTCTACAAGAAGGTTTGGATATTTATTTAATACTTTTGTTAGCTCATCAATTGATTTTGATTTTAGAGCTCATTTTATCACCAATTAATTTAAATGAATATTTAGTTTATCCCTCAATTTCTTGCTTTGTAATATATTCAATCACTTTATTTAAATTTGATATATATTTTTCATTCTCGTATTTGATAGATTCTCCTGAATTATTGGTTAATTTCATTTTCCAGCTTTTCAAACATTCTAAAACCTCTTTAAAAATTTCTTCATCATCTTTAATTTTCTCATAAATATCCTTGTATGCATCCATTCTTGTTAATATGCCTATAAGTGTCCTAATATCATTGCAATATTCACAGATAAGGTCTCTGTATGCCTTCGTAGTAACTTCTTTGTATTCATAACAAACTGCACAACATAGTTCCCCGCAATCATTAACAAAGGTTATAAAATCCCCATTATTTTTATGTAAATAAGATGCTATTAACTCATTATGATGCCATATTGGTTCTCTTTTAGAGCAATGTGAAAAATCGACCCATTCCTTCTTTGTATGGTTTGCAAGTATGTAATAAATCCCTATAATCTCACCCAATAACATAGTTTATTAAAAATTCAAGTTTTTTAAGAATTTCATTGTATCCTTCCTTTCCCAATCTTCCAATATGTATTTCAGGATATTCAATCATTGCCTCTTTCCATTGTTCTATACATTTAATTATTTCATAAAACTCATCTTTATTTTTCTTTAATTTTTTAAATATCCATTTATAATAATCCCCACTAACCCCCATTAAAACCTCAACTAAATCTTCTGGATAATCACTATAATAATGGATAATTAAATCATATAACCAATAGGTAGTTTTATTTTTATAATCTTTCAAAACTGCACCATAAATTTCTGAATCGTTTTTAACAATAGTTATGTATTTTCCCATATTACTATGTAAATAGGAAGATATATATTTACTATTATACATGATTGTTGCCTTTTCATCATTTTTTGGACATAATTCAATATATTCTTTGTCGGTGTGATTGACAAGAGCATATTTCATTGATTCACCTTTTTTAAAATATTATATGCCCTTCTTTTAATGGTTTCATTTTCACAGTCATTTAAATATGTCTCAATTTTATAGATGAGCTCCTTATCATTATTTATGATATCTTTTAAAACTCTCTTTGATGCATTGAAAATACGATAGTGCCATTGGTCAAGGTCATTTAGAATTATTGGGAGTAATTTGTCTTCTAATTTTTTATCATATTTTATTAAATTTCCTAAAACATGGATTGCTCTCATTGTGCAGTATTTATTTGCATCCGCCGGAGTAATTGGTGATGTGATGGATATTATATCGTCTAAATATTTTAAAATTAATTCTGGCTTTTCTTCCGAAATAACCAATATACCTTCCATAATTGATTCATCACTACTGTCTGACCAACCTGTTTTTATACGATGAATATTTTTGTCAATAAATTCAATAATGTCTTTTTCATACTTTTCAAGTAAGTTATTTTTAATGGCATATTTTGCAATTAATCCAAATCTAATGAATGGGTTATCAACGATATTTTTAAGATATTCACCACCAATGCCTAATTTTCTAATAATTGAAAAAATCGTAATAATATGGTGCCGATTTATTTTTGACAATAATTCAATATTTACATTTTTAACTTGGGATAATGATATTATAATTTCATCGTCTATCTTTTCCACATTTTTGCATATGGACTCAGCAGAATCTTCAAAAAGATGTGGATATTTTATAATAGCATATGAAATATAATAACTATACCAAATCCCATCTTTATTTAGTGCATTTTTTATAACTAAACTTAATTTTTTCTCATCAAATTTATTAATATCTATTTTTTTATTGTTTAGGCATATAAACACTGACTTATCGGCAAATTCTGGATTTTCAACAAAAAATTTAAGTAATTCATTAGGTTTTGATTTGGCAATGTAATAACTACCTGCCAAATATCCTTTTCTCTTTGCATAATCGAATACTATATTTATATCTTTTGATGCTATCCAGTTCAGAGCTCTCCATTGATGTTCTGAAATAAAGTCCATAATTGAAACATCTTCAATGAGCTCAGGTTTAACTGATGCAATTAATCCAAGTGCATAGGCGATGCTTCCTTTATTGATTTTTATATATTTTAGAGAACTCACAACAAATGAATAATGTTCATCGATATTTTTTACATCATCTCTAACTGCCAATTTTCCAATAATTTCAATAATAATTCCTCGATTTTTCTCACTTTTAATACGGTAGAATTCTTTTTTTAAGCAATTTATCATTTTGTTTGGATTGTGAATGCCTATTTTCGTAAGTATTGTTTTTGAATTATAATTTTCAATATTATCTATAAATAATGGTATCATATCCCACATATTTTTATTATCGCATGCAAATCTAAGTGAATAAAGCACGATATTTTTTGATTCATCAGATTGGCTATCAACCAATAATTCCTTCAACATAAATAAAGCATAATCATTTTTATTTGCAATTATCCCAATTGTTTCTGCAAGTGAGCTCTTGTATATCCGCCAATTCCAATATCTTCTGCAAGTTTTTGTTCCCTTGCCTTTAAGTTTTGATATGAGTTTTTTTATGATTTTATTTGTGGCAATATCAGGATTTGCTTTGCATATTTTTTGAATAGCTATGGTGGATAGGTATCTATAATGATTTGGTTCCCATTCTTGAACTTCCCTATTGTGGATTCTATTCAATTTCTTCTTTAATTTTAAATTTGACATGTAGATTATATCTATAAGGGGTTTTATATCTCTTACATAACCCGGATATTTTGCCCCAATATTTCCAATAGATATTATCGAATTTATCCGCATTTCATTTTCGATTCGATAAAAGCATGTTTTTATAGCATTTCTTAATTTCCTTTTATTCATGTTTTTCCCCATATATACAATATCAAAAAAATAATATAATAAAATATAAGGTCAGTTTGGGAGCTCCAAGAAATCAGTTTATTCATCAATTCAGCCATTAAAATAGTTATACCTCGTAATTGAACAATCTCAACCGTTTAGTAATTTTATCAATCTTTTCAGAGTAATCTGGACCTATACCAAGAGCAGTGATGGTATTTGGTTCTAATTCAGTGTATCCTAAATCTTTAACTAAAAAATGAGGTATGTTATTATCCTCACATTTCTTTTTTAGTTTTAGGAGCTCCTTCTCAGATTTTGCTTGTAGAATTATTTTCTTATAATTATTCTCATCAATCCATTTCTACCTAATTTCCTCATCAGATTTTAAAAAACTCATGTTTGAAGCATGGCACGCCTGCCCAATAGTTTTTCCAATACTCATTTTACCTTCTTTAATTAAATCCATTCTTATGACTATTATCTGTTTAATCATGATTTCACGGTTTTATTATTTTTTTATATATTTTTCTTTCTAAATTCATTTATTATAGTTTTTGCTAAATAATCAGTAATATCAATAGATGGCTCGGAGTATTTTTTAAATATGATCCAATGAATCGGTTTTAGTATGTTTTTTATACAGTATTCTACGAGCTCCTTTTTTGTGGAGTATTTGCTATATTCAATATAATTAATTATATTAGTATGGGTCAAAATATATAACCTATACTAATATAATATTATAAAAAAGACGATAATATGAAGGCTGAGGAAGTGGTAAATGAGATAATTACATCAGATTTAATTGACCGAATCCCTAAACGAAGAAAGGTAGGGAGAAAAGGATATAATTTAGAGTTGAGGCTTAAACTATTAGTGTATGCCTTTTTAAAAG
>OFDD01000073.1_pt1 | contig 14621 bp, 9 predicted proteins | sample 1520451 | NCBI WGS metagenome assembly OFDD01 (sample SAMEA3696446, study PRJEB22514) | metagenome | biome: water; feature: marine; material: hydrothermal vent | place: Pacific Ocean | collected 2014-08-12 | depth 1521 m
ATACTTCTGTAAAGCTTTTGCTAGTAAACACATATATAATTTTAAAAGAATACAAAAAAGCGATAAAAATTATGAAATCTTTAAAAGAATTTAATAATTTAAAATCCAAAACCGCAGTATTTTATAAAATTGATTCTATTGACGAAATAATAGAATCTTTTGAAACATTACTTAGTGGCTGTGTATGTAATGAATCATTTAAATATGTAGGGGCTTTGGAGGAGCTGAAAGATAAAATTAAATCCAATTATGGAGGCACTAAACAGAATAAACAGAATAATAATTCTAAAAATAATAAAATTCCAGTTCCCCTATTGAATGGAGTTAGATTAATTGATTTTGCAAACAATGATAAAAGGATAATATTATTAAGGGATTATCAAATAAATACAAGGCATATTTATGAAGAACCAATGGTAAATAGTCTATCTAAAATATGGAGAGGACATAAATTACACAAAAACTTTGTAATTGTGGAAGTAAATAATAAGGGACACAATATAAAATGTGAATTTGATATTGTGGGAGTGGTAGATGATACACTGTGCATATTTGAAATAAAAAATAAAAATACAACAAATTTGCCTCATTTTTTAGAACAAATTAATTTACACTCGAAATATATTGTGGAATGGTTATTAAAGAATAAAATAGACATAAAATATATAGCACCAGTAGCGTATTTTAGGGAGCTCCATAATATAGACAATGAGTATATAAGTCCGATATATTATGAAGATGTTCTAAAAGAAGAACAACTTAAAATTAATAAATTATATGAAATAAATCCCACAACCTGCGAAATAGATATAAATAGCCCATTAGACAAAGAAATAATAATCTCAAAAACAATAGAAGAATCTGAGGAGGATAGAAAAATATTAAATGAAATTATGGATAATAATCCCACATATAGAAATATAAATATAATGATAAAAGAAGAACAATACAATAAAATTAATGAAATAATAAAAGATAGCAATTACTTATTTAATTCTGTTGAGGAATTTATTGATTTTGCATTTAACAATACTTTTAATACACTTGAATTACTAAACCAAGTAAAAAATAAGAATAAATTATAGTTTTATTTTCTCTCTTTTTTTTCTCCCTTTATTTTTTTCTTCTTCTCCTTCTTCTTTATGTCTAACAATTATAGCATTTACAGGACATCTTCCTGTGCAAGCATAGCATTTAAAACAAAATTTTGTGTCATAGGCATAATATTTACCGTTTTTGTCTTTTTTAAATATTTTTCCAGCTTTGGGGCATACATTATAACATTTTCCACAACCTGTACATTTATCCCTATCCACTATTACTTCTACTGTCATTTTAACACCCATATTTATATATTATGTATTATTTATACATACATACGAATAACATATATATAATTTACGAATAATAGTGGTATTATGGACGAAAAAGATAAAAAAATATTAAATATCCTAATGGAAGAAGGTAGAAAACCATTTACAGAAATAGCCAAAGAATTGAATACCAGTGAGAGCTCCATAAGAAAGAGAATAAAAAAAATGGAAGCAGATGGAATTATCAAAGGATATAATGTGATGGTTGAGCCAAATAAAATTGGATATGGAGTAGTTGCATTAACTGGTTTTGACACTATTCCAGAGGACTTTTTATATGTGGCAAATGAATTATGCAAATATGAAGAAGTTAAAAAAGTATATACTACCACAGGAGACCATATGATAATGACAGAAATATGGGCGAAAGACGGAAGAGAATTAACTGAAATAATATTTAATAAAATTGGAAAAATTGACGGTATAAAAAAAGTATGTCCTGCTATAATATTGGAGCAAATGAAATAATATGATAAAATAATATATGGTGTGTTCGGGAGCTCCTAAACACAAATATTATTTATATCCCTTTCCCTTCTGAATATCAAATATTCTTTCAATATCCTCAATGGAATTTATATCCTCAATGGATTTATCGGTTCTAATTCTTGCAACTCGTGGAAATCTAAGGGCATAACCACATTTATATTTATCTGATTCTTGAATTTCCTCATAAGATAGTTCTAAAACTATTTTTGGTTCTACAATTGCCTCATCATTAATTACTTCGGTTGTTATATTTTTTATTTGCTCTGTTAAATAGTGGAGCTCCTCCTCGGTCAATCCGCTTCCAACATGCCCAATGGTGTATAAATTATTTTCATAATCTTTTACGGCAATTTCAAAGGAACCATACCATTCTTTTCTTTTTCCCATTCCCATTTTGGCTCTTGTAATTACCACATCTAAACTTTCCAAAGTTGGTTTAAATTTATACATGGTTCTTACTCTGCTTCCGGGGGTGTATGGTGCATTTGGGTTTTTAATCATTACACCTTCATGCCCTATACTTAAACTCCATTCATAGAATTCTCTGGCTTTCTGTTCGTTGTCGGTGGTTAGTTTGTGGGACATATTTAATTTATTATATTTGTTAGCTAATATTTTCTCTAATGTGCTTCTTCTTTCTATTAATGGCAAATCTATCAATGATTTATCATTATAATAAAGGATATCAAACACATAAACCTTTAAATTTATTTCACTTTGTATGGACTCTATATTATATTTTCTTCTAAATCTCCTCAATATATCCTGAAATGGTCTCGGTCTCCCGTTTTTATCCATCGCCACACATTCTCCTTCAATAATTAGGTTTTGGGCTCCAATTTTTTTTACTTCTTCCGCTATTTCGGGTATTGAGTTGGTAATGTCCTCTAATTTCCTGCTGTATATTTTTACTTCATTATCTTTTTTATGGATTTGAACTCTTGCACCGTCGTATTTTGTTTCAAATTGAGGAGCTCCCATTTCAATAATTGCATCATTTATGGAGCCTACGAGCTGAGCCAACATTGGTTTAATTGGTCGGAATATTTTTAATTGTAGTTCTTCCTCATTATAAATATCACATCGTTGTGCCAATTTTTCCGCCAATAGCCCAATATCATTAACTACGGCATAGATTTTTTCTAAATTTTCTTTGGGATAATTATAATAATTGGAAAAAGCCCCCAATATTGTTGGAATACTCATTCCTATCCTCATATCCTCTAAAATCAATCTTGCTAAATATCTTTGTTCTATTGGAGACGATTTTATAAGAATACTTGAAATATGTCTTATTTTCTTTTTTTGAGATTGTCCTCCTTCGATAGTCGATAATTTTTTTAATGTATTATATACTTCTTCTAGCGTAGGAGGTGTTTGAAATAAAGATGTCTGTTTTATATTGTGCCCCAATTGTTCTATTGCCGTTCCTATGTCTCCCGTCTGGTTTATGGTGCTTTGTAGTGTTTTTTTATTTATCCCCGTTGATATTATGGCATCTATTAATATATTTGGTCCAATTCCTAATTCTTTATTTTCATGTTCTGCAAATACTCTTCCAATTGCAATTTGGCATATTTTTTTCAAATCCTGAGGAGCTCCTTTATTTTCAACCAATTTAATTAAGTCTATAAAATACTCCATTTTTTCTAATCTTTTTGTTGTGCTTTCTATTTTACAAAATATGTCGCATACTTCTTTAAATAATATTGCCATTTACTCACCGCCTTTAAAAAAATAAACAGGAAATATATTATAACTGAAAAATATTAACTATAAAAAAAGAAAAATATTTTTATTATTTTATTATTTTATTATTAAATTAATCTTTTTTTAATAGCTTCCGCATGATTATACAATCCTTCCGCTTCCGCTATGGTAATAGCTATGTCGGATATGTCTTTTAGCCCTTCTTTTGTAAATTCTTGCACTGTTGGCTTTTTTATAAATGTATCTACACTTAAACCAGAATACATTTTGGCACAGCCACTAGTTGGTAAAACATGATTTGTCCCACTAGCGTAATCTCCAATAGGCACAGGAGCATAATTTCCTAAAAAGATACTTCCAGCATTTTTAATATGTTTTAGTGTTTCCCTTGGATTTTCCGTAATTATCTCCAAATGTTCTGGTGCATATTTGTTTGATAAATTTATACAATCTTCCATATCTCCATAAATTATTGCACAATTATTTAATGCTTTATTTATTATTTCCGTTCTTTTCGTGGTTTTATCATTTATAATTTCCATAATATTATTTTTAAGTTCTTCCGCATGTTCTTTTGAAGTTGTAGTAATTATGCAGGAAGCATTGGGGTCATGTTCTGCCTGAGCTATGAAGTCCAAAGCCACAAATTTACTATTTGCCGTATTATCACATAAAATTAAAACCTCAGAAGGTCCTGCTGGAAAATCTATTGAAGTATTTCCATAAACCATCATTTTAGCCGTAGTTACAAATACATTTCCCGGACCAACAATAATATCTACTTTTGGAATTGATTCTGTTCCATATGCCAATGCCCCTATTGCATGAGCTCCTCCAACTTTATATATTTCGTCAGCTTTGGCTATGTCTGATGCCACCAGTGTAGCCGGAGCTCCCTTTGTTCCATTTGGCGGGGATACTACAACTACTTTTTCTACTCCTGCCACTTTTGCAGGTGTTACGGTCATTAAAACCGTAGAAGGATAAAAAGCCCTACCTCCAGGGACATAACAACCAGCTTTTTCTATTGGTCTTATTATTTGCCCTGTTTTTATTCCGTTGTTTTCAATATCCCACTCTTTTAAATTATCTAATTGAATTTTGTGGAATTCTGCTATTCTTTCATTTGCTTTTTCTAATGCTTCTATTACTTTATAATCTATTGAATTATATGCCTCTTCAATTTCCTCATTACTTACTCTAAAATTATCAATATTTGCTTTATCGAACTTTTCGGTATAGTATTTTAAAGCACTATCTCCATTATTTTTCACATTGTCTAATATTTCTTTAACAATTGGATAAACTTCCTCTATATTTGTTTTATTTCTTTCAAATATTATATTTTTTTCTAATTCTGTTAAATTATCGATGTTTTTAATAATCATTTTTTCGCCCTATTTTTTACTTTATTCCTTTATTTTTTATTTCTCTTTATTTATTTTTATAATTATATCACTTCAATTATACTTATTTTCTCGCAAACTCTTTTAATTATGTATTCTTTGTCGTTTTCGTTTTCTTTTATGTTGTATATTTTTTTTATATTATTTATTTTTGAATCTCGGAGCTCCAAGATATCCTCATCAGGGATGCCTCCCACAGCTTCCAATATTATATTAAATGTTTCCTCACTATCACAAACTACGCAAATATTGGCATTTTCGCCCTTTGCTCCAATGGTTTTTATGGCATTGGATATTTGCCGTTGTGCAGAAGCTCTAACTAATATTTCCATCCAAATGTTATTTGTAATTGGGGTTTTTGAGGTTGCCTGATTAATCGCATGTAGTATGTGTTTTTTTGATGCAATACAATCGGCATTTAATAGCTGAAAGGGCAATTTTAAGTTAAATATATTCTGTGTAATTTTTGCATTTTTTATTCCTTTTATTATCATGTTCTCGCCAGTCAAAATATAAAATATAAAAATATTAATAATAATAGTATGGAATAATATATAATAATAGTTCTAACAGTGTGTATATAATATATTATATGGATTATATTATAAATTATATGTTATTTATTAAATTTATATTTTATAATTTTATTGATGATTATTTATTTTTAAAATGGTGATAAAATGAATGTATTTTTAGTAGGCGCAGGTCCGGGAGATGAAGGGCTAATTACTGTAAAAGGACTGGATTTAATAAAAAAAGCAGATATAATAATATATGATGATTTAGTTGGTAAAAATTTATTAAAATACAGTAAAGAAGATGCAGAACTTATATATGTTGGAAAAAGAAAGGGGCAACACTCCCACAAACAGGAGGAAATAAATAATATATTGGTAGAAAAGGCAAAAAATGCCATTGCCAATAATAATATTGTTGTTAGATTAAAAGGGGGCGATTCTTTTATATTTGGTAGGGGCGGTGAAGAAGTATTGGAATTAAAAAAGCATAATATAGATTATGAAATGATTCCCGGAATTACCTCTTCAATAGCTGTTCCAGAGGTTGCAGATATTCCATTGACACATAGAAAAGTTGCCACTTCATTTACGGTCGTAACAGGACATGAAGCCGAGGATAAAAAGGAAAACGAAAAACAGGTTAAATTAAGTGAGTTAAATGCCAATACAATTGTAATTCTTATGGGAATAACTAATTTAGAAAATCATGTAATGGAGCTCCTAAAAAATCAAAATAGAAATATTAATACTCCTGTTGCCATAATAATAAATGGAACACGACCAGACCAGAAAATCGTAAAAGGAAATCTTGGAAATATTGTGAAAATTGCAAAAGAAAATAATATTGCACCACCGGGAATTATTGTAGTGGGAGATGTTGTTAATATTTTAGAATAAAATTATGCAATGGAGCATATGATTAATTTACTCCTGCTATTTTATTTTTATTATGGGTCAATTCCAATTATCAGCCCGTCCATTGTTGATATGTTAGTTTCTATTGTAATATTTTTTGTCTCATTTGTATTGATTGTATTGAATTTAAACCTATATGTATTTCCATTTGTTCCATTTTCGTTATAATCTCCCGAAGTATTTATTACACCAACTCCATCTGGCTTATACCAATAGACATAAACATTTTGTGTGTTATTGTATGACTTAACAGATATATTGTATCCTTGTGAGGTTATCCATACGGAAGCAAGTAAATTATAGTATCTACTTATCAAGTAATTCCTTCCAAATTCGGATGTTCCAATTCCATCAATTGTAGCTGTTGCCGTAATTAACGAACCATCCTCAACACCTTTTCCAGATACATTTAGTACCCCATTAAAGTTTCCGTTCCCATCTGCGGTAATAGCTCCTAAATATGCCCAACCTTCACCATAGTGATTGGATAAAATACTTCCGTCTGATGATATATTATTGCCTATTAGATTATCCCCGCCTGTTGAGTTCTTTACTAGATAGATTTCAACTATTGCGTTTGCAAATTCTGAAGAGCCACCTTGTGTTTCGTTGCCTATGAATCCCCCCATATGTAGATGAGTGCTGTTAAAGTAGGCACTGGTTATGACTGGATAGTCAATGCCATAGTTAGGCTGTGATGAATTGAGTTGTCCATCGTTGATAGTTACATAATCGTTGAGGAAATCAATTGCCACCTTTCCAGAGTTAATAATTGAGTTCTTTGTAATGACTATGTTCTTTGCACTGGGATTATAATCCCTATAACGAGACATTGCTATGGCAGAGCCCTTTGCATCCCTTATGAGATTGTATCTTATTCTTACATCTTTTGTATATTCTCCCAAACTTATGGCCGTCGAATCTGTTATGTCGTATGGAATAATTGTATTATTTTCGATTATTAAGTTGGATACATTAGTGCTTCTTGTTTCAATAGATGCCCAACCCTGTGTTTCAATATCTCGTGGCATATAACCACCGTATAGGTAGTTGTGGTTTATAACTACTCCTGAATAACCATATTTGGTACTAAGTGAACCAAACATAATACTTGGACTCCAATAACTCCAGATGATATTTTCTTCAATCAATATGTTTTTCGATTCACCGTTATAACCTAAGTGTATTGGGTGGTTTCTTGACAATAAGTTGTGTATTATCTTCAACCCACTACAATTTGTATAATCCCTATGGTCAATTGCTATCCATGAATTGGAAACAAATATTCCATTTGGATATGCATTGAGAATTGTATTTTCTATGGTTATATTTTGTCCTCCAACTTGAATTGCTGCTCCATTATCATCTTTCCAATCATCAAATTTTCCACCATATATGCTGACATTTAGCACTTTGGAGTCATTTGCATAAATTTTGATAACATTTGTATCAAAATCATTTCCATCTATTGCCAACTCAACTTTCTTTATTGCTGTAATTGTATATTCATCTCCACTATCAGGAATTGCGTCTGAACCAATTCCAACCACCGTTTCCGAATATGCCTCCCCAGGGTTATTGTCCCTTACGGTTCCATTTGGATAGTAAGCGGTTCCATCTATTATTGTATGGTCATCTGTTATATATGGCAACGCTCCGATTGTTTCATTTATCTTTATGGTCCACCACATTCCATTTGTATCATGCGTATTTGGATTGTTCATTGGAACAAATCTCATATAATTTTCTCCTTGAATTGCATTTGCATTATTTATAAATTGTCTAAATGAACCCTGCCCTGGGTCATTAGCATTTACAATTACATTAAAACTAAATCCAAAGGTTATATTTTTTCCATTGTATTTTGAAGTATTTATTATAATATAATGCTCATAAACATTATTAGTCCAATTATCGTTTATTGTGGCATTCCTACCTCCAAAGAATGGCATTATTTGAGAGTAGTTGCTGTCGTTTGTTTGATATGTTTCCTCAGCCCATATATCGTTTAAAGTATATCCATCATTTAAGCCCATCGTTGTATTTACCGTCATTGAATTAACTACAATGAAATAAATTCCATCCTTATCAGGAGTAAAATTATAGTTCCCTGCTGTATTTGTTGTTGTGTTGTATATCCATAAATCATTGACATCTGGTTTATTGTTCCCATTTGTATCCTTAACTAAACTTACATTTACATTTGGTATTGGTTTATCGGATAAATCATTAACTCCCAAAACTCCAAAATCTTCATAAATTGTTCCTTCTATTTTTGATTTAACTGTAATGGTTGTAGTGTTGGATATATTCAAAAAGTCATTTCTTAGAGATATATTTGCTAGATAAACTCCCATATTATTTGCAGTGATTGTAAAGTTAATTTCTTCTGTTTCATTTGGAAGAATGTAATTAATTATTTTGGAAGTATTGTAGCATGTTAGCCCAGTAGGTAAATTAATTGATATATTAAGATTGCTTATATTGAAATCTCCTGTATTTTTTGCATATACTGTTAGATTGAAAGTCTCCCCAACATTAACAGTTTTATTGTATGTATAGACATCTGCATCTATCGTATCTTCATCACCACACATGTAAATATTTTTGTTTGACGCAATTCTATAAAGGTTCATATCATAAAATGGAGTCCATATAACACCTGGCACCCATATATAATCATCAAAAGATGTATCTGTTTCTTTAACTACTATCTTATATAGTCCAGCCGTATCTGACACAACATTAATTACATCCCAAACTCTATTCCCTGTTGGATAAAATGTGCCATACTGTGTTCCATTTGGATAGTAAATTGTAATATTTAGATTATCGCTATCATAAATTGCAACCTTAAAACTTCCATTTGATAGAATATAGTAAGACTCACCGCATAAATTAGACTCATAAAGCCCCAGTGCATAAATAAATGGTGTAGTGGTGAAATTTTCATTATCTATAACTGCTGTTTCGTTCCACGATAACACTTCATTTGTTATATTAATTCCATAATAGTCTCCACGCACAAGTTGAACAGTTTCATCTCCACATATTTCAATTTTCCACCATCCATATTGTCCGTTTGTGTTTATTTCAAATGTTGCCCAATTCCCCCATCCATTAGAATCTTGATTGTTAGTGAAGTTGGCATAAAGCGTTCCATTAGGATAATAAACCAACAATGTTATGTAGCTCATATCATCAATAGAAATGTTAAACGATGATTTTCCATATGGAACAAGAGTTTTATACCAGTGTTGATAAACGGAAGTGCCCTTTACGCCAACAGTCGCTACATTTGGTTTAGTAAATCCAACCCATCCAATACCTCCATCATCTTCTATAGCTCCATCTATCTTGCTATCATCGTCCCCCAATTCTCCATCAGTTAAGGTAAATGAAATAGCATTATTATTAACCAATTTTGCATCTATTTTATACCACTCAAATTTATTTGGGTTAAATTTATAATATGGTATTAATAAATCATCACTTTCAAATGGAATCTCTGGATATGTTATTTTAACATTAACATTCTCCCCTTTTGATATGTTTGAGACTCTAAATTTAATTAAATTATATGGTAAGTTAGCATTGCTTTTAATAGGTACATTATCCTCATCAACAAATTTTAAGTAGTCAAACTTTCCTTTATCTATATTTGCAGTTATGTTGTATAATTCGTTCCCTTTTAAATCACTTATATATAAAATTCCAGTTTTGTTATTGTTTTTAAACTCTGTCTTTACATTGAATTTTGGAACATAAAACTTAAATGGGTCTATTATTTTTCCATCTTCTTTTCCATCTTCATCCATTTGTCCATCTTTTAAAGAGATAACAATGTGTTTTCTATCACTTAATATTGTATGGTTTATTGGAATTAATTTTCCGCTTACATTCTTCCAGTAATAAATATACATACCTTCGGGAATTTCTATTGGACTTTCGACGGTAAGATTTACGAATCCCCCTTTTGAGATATTATCAATTTCAAAGGAAATTTCTTTATTACTTATGTCTGCATCAAATTTTTTAAATTTTCCCTTATTTATATAAAAGTTGAACGGAAATTCACTATAAACAATGGTTTTTTTGTCTGCATAATCTTTTGTAATGTTTCTTATATATGGTAGATATATCGTTTTATTCAATGTTTCGTTGTCAAATTTCGAATAGAGAATAATTGTTGTGTTTAATAATAGGGGATATATGGTATATTCAGAATCATCTAATTTTTTTATTGATATGTTTTTATTTTTATTCAATGATGTTGCTATGAGCTCACCATTTGTAAATATTCTCAATTCATAACCTTCAATAGATACATTTAAATAATGTTTTTCCTTTGGTTTGGCATAATTTAAAAATACCGTTTTATTAAGTGTTTCGTTATCAAATAGGGAACAAACATTGATTGTATTATTTAAAAGTAAAGGATATACCAAATAAGTATTATTATCAACTTTTTTAAAATTAATATTTACCGATAAATTTTCATATTTTGCATCGGGCTTCCCATTAGTTTTAATTATTAATTTACAGTTCTCATAAGAGATATTTAAATAATGGGATTCTTCTTTCGCTTCTGTTTTTGTGTTGTTTAAAGTAACTGTTTTATGTAATATTGTATTACTCTCAAATTTTGCGTAAATTTCCATGGGAGTATTTAAAACTACTGGGGATATTACATATTCATCTTTATTCACTTTTACAAAGTTTAGTTTAGCGCTTTTCACATGTCCAAAAGGTAGTCCGTTGGTTTTTATAATAACTTTGTATCCATCAAGGGTTATATTTAAATAATTTTTATTATTTTTTTTCATTTGGGTGTTATTGGTATTGGTGTTATCCGATATGTTTTTATCAATAATGAATGTATTATTGTATTTAACAGGTGTTGTGGTATTGTTTAACTTGGTGGAGTTTTTTGAATCATTTAAAGTTGAATTTGTCGTGTTGTTGGTATTATTGGTATTGTTATCCTTATTATTAGTATTATTAGTAGTATTGTAGGTACTGTCGATACTTATATTTGAAACATTTAAATTTATGGTTTTATTTTGACATTTGGATTCATTTATGGATATATTATTCACTAAATTCTCATCATTTGTTTTATTATGTGGATTATTAAATGTGTCATTTATTACTAATGCCATTGGGGAGCTCCAAAGCATAAGTGCAATAGAAATAAATATAGTAATAAATTTAAATCTTTTCATAATAATAACACCAAAACCATATACATTTATTATTTATTAAAATAGCATCGGATAGCATATATATAATTTATAGAACATTTTTTGGACAAAAACAGTTATTGAGAATAAAATATGGTATGCCATATAGTATATTCTTTAATGCCGACACATAATTAGTATTACATATCCGCATATAAATGAAATCTTAAAAATTATGGGATAATTTATAATTTAATATTAACACTAAAAATAAAAAGAGAAAATGTATAATTTATCTTCTTTATTTGATTATTCTTCGCTGTCTTTACTGTTTTCATTTTCGTCGTTTTTATCTTCCTTTTTGCCCATTCTCTTTACTTCACCATATACAAAGATAATGGATAATACTGCAAGTATTGTGAGCCATAATAGAACATACCCATAAGTAGGGAGCTCCGGTAATGGAAGAACTGAAAACTCCGAATTAACAATAAACAATGTATTTTTAGGAACTCTAAAATTGTTCCCCTGTGGTTCTTGATATGTTTGAGAGTTTTTTGAATTGAATTTTATATTAAGATTATCTACATCCATATCACAACCTACGGGAATTGACACGGTCTTAAACAATATTCCATTATCGACAACATCTGCATTGTATTCAACTATTATAGTAATATTGCCCTTTTTTTCGATAGGTTCCCAAATTTCATAATATATTGTAGAATAATTTTCATAATATATTACATGAGTATCCATTGGAACATTTTTTCCTCCGCCTAATGAATAATATCCTTTTAAATTTTGGACTTCAATGGGAGTATTTTCTTTTGTGAATGGTATTGGAATTATTCCTAATTTTTTAGGTCCTTGCTTTTGTAATCTGAGCTCACCAATACCTGGAACAAGTGGATAATCCACAAGATTCTGGATTGTAATGGTATCTTTAATGTAAGTAGGATTTTCATCTACATTTACAGTAATTGAATACTCTGATATTTTTTCCACATCAGCATAAGACTGAGTGATAATGGTCATCATCATTAATAATAATATGAACTTTTTCATTTTATCCCCCATATTATTTTAAAATGTATGGTATATAAAGATTATTTATTTTATTCTTATTCTTAATATGATTCCAACAGACAGTAGAGCTCCAAATAGTGCCAACAGTGGTTCGAAGTTGTTAGATACTGCACCACTTACTAATACCATTTTTGGAGATGTTGTAGGAAGTAATGAATGCGTAGGGTCAATACCGACTATGAAGGCATCTGTTGGTTTGAATTCTCCCGTTCCATTAAGGTTATAATGGATTACAACTGTGCTTCCATCATTTATTTCCGTAGCATCAGTATAATTTCCATCCCCATCAGCATTTGGACTTAATGGGTTTAGTGCCCAGTATATACTCATGTTGTAATCTGGATTTGATATTGAATGGTTTCCTGAATTATTGAGCATTGATGATTTATTTACGCTCATGTCGGATACTACAAAGTTTTGAGGTATCAAGTCATAAGCATATACAAATGGTGACTCTTGACTTCCAATGTTTTCTACTACAATATATACATCATAAGTTCCATCAGCATTTGGTATTATATGCTTTGTTACTTTGATTAAGTAGCTACCTACGACATATATTTCTTCAACTACAATGTATGAGCTACCGTATTCGCTATCATATTCATGAACTGTTCTGTTCAATAATGTAATGTTGCTATCTGCTACTGTAAATGTGCAGTTTGCCCATACTACTGGAACTCTATCAAATGTGAAGTTGAATGTATCTGAATTCCATGCATCTCCCGGTGCAATGTTAATATTTAGCGGAAATACATGACTGCTTCCACCTATTAACAATGAACTGTCAAATGGGTCTAATGTTGTTGGATTGCTACCATTTACTGCCCATAGATTAGTTTTTGTTAGATTGAAGTAATACTGTTTTGCACTGTTATTGAATGTTGCATTTTCATACCATAAAGTATATTTTCCCGTGGTTTCATTTTTATATGGTCCATTTTTGGTTGCACTGATTACTCCATTACCTGCGGCATACACGCCGTCTATTGTGGTATTACTTATGGTTCCATTGTAATCAAAGAATATCACTGCAAAACCATATTTTTTTTCTGTTGAATTTCTATCTTGGTGTGTGTTGTTTGCACTTACATTGAACTCAATTGTTCCGTTTTGTGTGCTGTTCAATACAACACCTGTCCAGTTTATAGCATCAGTTGTTGTAATTGTTGCATAAGGGCTGTCCCATATTGCTGTAGAACCTTGGTCGCTACTTGCTCCTGTAATGTTAAGGAAATTCCAAGTGCTGTCCCCATAGTTGTTTGAGTCATTACTTAGGTATTTTGTCATCCTTACATTTACCACTGAATTTGTGGAAGGCAATGATGAAATATTTCTACTTATGTTCATAGATACTGTCCAGTTGGATAATTTCCTTGCTGGAACTTTTGTAGTACTGTATGCTTCATCTACAAGTATTGGCACTCCAGTAATTGATGTGTTAATTTCAAATTTATATTGAACATAATTACTATTTGATAGTACTGGGATATGTATGTAGGTTAATCCTGCTGGTAATCCCGTATATGCCGGTGCTGAATCTTTAAGGAATACTCCCTTCGGAGCTCCGTTATGAACTAATGTTAATCCAGATATATTATTTGATATATTTACTGCAACCCATACATCACTCAATGTATCATCAACGGATGTTGCGGTATTGTTAATTGTAATGTATCCTGTAAGGTTGTTAATTGCGTATGTTGTTGAGCCGTCTCCACTAACATCTGCTGACACATTGAACTTCTCTGTATAACTTACATATAGAGGGTCAGCATAAGCGGAGGCGACTATTCCAAACAATAGCAATAGACCAAGTATCTTTGCGATTTGCTTCATAATCTACCTCATATATACTATAATTGTTATCGATATCTATACACCAAATATATAATTTAATTAATATATGGGTGGTACAATACTATGTAATTCCTACCA
>OFDD01000078.1_pt1 | contig 14236 bp, 9 predicted proteins | sample 1520451 | NCBI WGS metagenome assembly OFDD01 (sample SAMEA3696446, study PRJEB22514) | metagenome | biome: water; feature: marine; material: hydrothermal vent | place: Pacific Ocean | collected 2014-08-12 | depth 1521 m
GCATTCGATTTATTTCAGGTTCAGGAAAAAGTTATAGAAGTCGAGGCTGGTGACAGGCTTTTTATGTTTACTGACGGACTTATTGAGAGTTTTCAAGACAGCGGAATGCAAAGAAAAGAAGGACTTGAGCTGCTCAAAAGCAATATTCTCAAATTTAATAAATATGGTTTATCTGAAACAGTTCATGCGATTGTGAATTCCGTTTCCTTTCGGCATGGCCGCAGTGAAGACGATATAGTACTTTTAGCGACAGAAATATAGCCATTTTAGAGATAGTTGTCGTGTTGAAGGTTAATCATTCACAATTTTCTTTAGAAATAGAGTTTTCTGCTGAGTTTAAAAATGTTGATCATATATTGTCTATTGTGAAAAAATTTTTAGACCGATATCAAGAAAATATTGATTTTTTTCAGTTGTTTTTGGCTTTAAGAGAAGCTTTGAATAATGCAATAGTACATGGTGCTGGCTGTGATTCGTCTTTGTCTATTAAATGTAATGTAGAGTTGGAAGATCGAAAAGTTATTTTTTTTATTGAAGATCCTGGTAGTGGTTTTGATTGGAATAAGTTGTTAGAACAAACTGATATTGATAAGAATAAGGAAACGACATCCCATGCCCCTACTCATGGATGGGGTCTTTTTCTTTTGAAAAAATGTTGTAGCGCTATAAAATATTATGGTATAGGAAATAAACTATCGTTTTGGTTTAATTTTGATAATAAAATATAGCAGAATGGAGTTGATATGAAATTAAAAGTATTAGTTGTTGATGATACTATATTTTATCGCAAGATTGTCAGTGATGTTTTGTCTAAGATTCCTGATGTTGAAGTGGTTGGAACAGCCAGTAATGGTCAAATTGCCCTGTCTAGAATTAAGTCCTTGAAGCCGGATTTAATTACTCTGGATGTTGAGATGCCAGTGCTGGATGGTCTGGGTGTGCTGGAAGTAATTAAAAAAGAATGCCTGGATGTTGGCGTGATCATGGTCAGTACGTTGACCACCAGGGGTAGCAAAATCACCATGAAGGCCCTGGAACTGGGAGCTTTTGATTTTGTTACCAAGACTGACAGGGATGATCCAGAAGAAAATTTTAAAGCTTTACATCTGGCTTTGTTGCCGCGTGTCCGGGCTTATGCCAGAAGATTGGAATTTCGTAAAAGTTTAAGAGAGGGAAAGTTGCCCTCAAAGTTAAAAAGCAGGCTTGCTGCAATTTCAGATGATGCGACCAGAAAATCCTTTCTGGCAAAACGGAGAGCAAAATCTGATATTGTGGCAGTTGGCATCTCTACAGGTGGACCCAATGCCCTTATAAAAGTGTTGCCGGCTCTTCCTGATAATCTGGGAGTTCCAATTGTTCTGGTCCAGCATATGCCGCCTACATTTACTAAATCTCTGGCAGAGAGTTTGAACCAGAAGTGCAGTCTAAGGGTCAAGGAAGGTGAAGATGGAGAAGTGCTTGAGCCGAATACAGTATATATTGCGCCAGGTGGAAAGCAGATGAAAGTAGCTACAGGAGTGGGTGGAAAGAAGGTTGTTTGTATCACAAATGATCCGCCTGAAAATAATTGCAAACCAGCAGCGGATTATCTTTTTCGATCAGTGGCCAAGGAATATAGAAACAGGGCTACAGGAGTAATTATGACTGGTATGGGACAGGATGGAACTTTAGGCTTAAAGGTGATGAAGTCATTTGGTGCGGTAGTAATCGCTCAGGATGCGGAGAGTTGTGTTGTTTATGGAATGCCAAAGGCGGCTGTTGAAGCAGGCGTGGTGGATATTGTTGCGCCGCTGGATAAAATTGCCCAGGAAATAGTTAATACTGTACGCAGATGATTGAAGGTTAAGAACAGATGAAGATTACTCCTGAAGAGGTCAAGTTACTGGCTCAGTATATTTACAACATTTCTGGAATTTATCTGCATCAAAGCAAAGCCTATCTGCTCGAAACAAGATTAAAAGGGCTCTTGGAACAGTATGGGTTAAATAGTTATAAAGAGCTTTATAATAAGGCCAGGTCAGATTCAACCAGGAAACTAGAAAAGGCAATTGTTGATGCTGTTACAACCAAGGAGACTTTATTTTTCCGCGACAACGCTCCTTTTGAGCTTCTTAAACATAAAATTTTGCCGGATTTGATTGATCGTCGTGCAAAGGGAAAATCCAGATTCATGCCAGTTAAGATTCGTATCTGGAGTGCAGCGTGTTCAACAGGGCAGGAAGTATATAGTATTGCCATTGCAGTAAAAGAAGTAATCCCGGATTTAAGCAAATATCAAATTTATATTCTTGGTTCAGATATATCTGATGAAGCAATTGCCCGTGCAAGTTATGGAAAATACAATAAATTTGAAATTGATCGGGGCCTGTCCAATGACAAGTTGACCAGATATTTTACGCCTACACCGGATGGTAACTGGCGCGTTAAAGATGAAATCAGGTCAATGGTTACCTTTAAAAAGATTAATTTGATGCAGCCTTTTTCTCTTCCGGGTAAATTTGACATCATCTTTTGTCGAAATGTGCTTATCTATTTTACGCCTGAGGACAAAAAAAAGATATTGGACCGGCTGGCAGAAGTCATGCAGCCAGACGGTTATCTGATAATCGGGGCCACAGAATCTCTGGCCGGAATAACAGATAAATTTGTACCCAGGAGATATCTGCGGGCCATTTTTTATCAATTGCGTGACCACCAGTAAATGAAAGCCATTTATCTAAAAAAGATTTACTCTGACCTGGCTTATCCATTAGATAGAAGTGCGAGGGGAGATTGTCAGGTTCTTTCTGGTCAAGCTGAAAATACGGATATGACTTTTTCTGCTCGCGTGTATATCGCGGGCAGGTGTTCATCCAGTCTTGATCTGGCCTGGGCTTTAATGGATGAAGGAAATATTCATATATGGGACTCTGTTTTGTGTCTTGAGCAATGGGCGGGCAGGGGACAGTTGCGAAGAAACTGGATTTCACCTGCTGGCAATATTTATGCAGCCTGGCATTGGCCAGAGCTTCCTGCGAAGTGGAACCGTTTGACCTCAATTCTGGCCGGATACATTCTGGCCTTAAGTTTCAGGGAACTTGGAGTAGAGATAAAAATTAAGTGGCCTAATGATCTGCTTTTTAAGGGGAAAAAGTTGGGTGGTGTTTTAGTAGAAGAGAAAAAGGATAAAGTGCTTGTGGGTGTGGGCATTAATGTGATTTCAAGTCCGGGTAAAAAGTGTTTACGCGATGATAGTGCTGTGGAGGCATGTTGTCTCCTGGAAGAGGCTGGAAAATTGGGACTGTTGAGAGATCTGGAACCAGTATTACTCTGGTGTGAGCTTGTGTCCAGGAGTTATAGATGGTATGAACATATTGTGCGTGACCATAGCCTGGAACAGTTTACTGCTGCTGTTACTAACCTGCTAGCCTATCTGGAGCAGAAGGTGACTGTTCGTCAGGGTGAGAACATAATATATGGTCAGCTAATGGGAATAGATGTGGATGGAAGTCTTCTTTTAAAGGACAACCATGAATTGATTCGGATAAGTTCAGGGAGCCTGATTGGAAGGATGAAGGATGAAGCGATGGAGGATGAGGGATGAAGGATGAAGGATGAAAGGGAAAGGCCTGGAAGGGCATCGTCAGATGATAAGAAAGGCAAAACCTTAACTGGCAGGAAGAAGGAGGAAAGCTATGGCCAGGACATTTGAACAGGTAGCAGAAGAGCTTAAAGGCAAGAAAATATTGGTGGCCAACCGGGGGATACCAGCCAGGCGGATAATGAGGTCTATTCATGAGAGGTTTGAAGCTGAAGCAGTGTTGACTGTAACTGATGTGGATAAAACAGCGCCATATACGGCAAGCGCTGCGGAGCTTCTTGTTCTGGGCAAGGACACACGGGCCTATCTTGATATTGACCGGATTATCAGAAAAGCCAGATCATTGGGAGTAGTTGCTATTCATCCAGGATGGGGATTTGCCTCAGAAGACTTTTCTTTTGCTGATAAATGCAAAAAAGCCGGGATTGTTTTTATAGGTCCTGACTCCAGGGCCATGAATCTTCTGGGCAATAAAGTTGCTCTGCGTAAATTGGCCAGGGAAGTTGGCGTGCCTATTGTGCCGGGTTCAGAGGGTGCTGTAAGCATTGAAGAAGCAAGACAGGTTATTAAAGAGATTGGAATGCCAGTAATGCTCAAGGCTGAAGGAGGTGGTGGAGGACGTGGAATTTATGAAGTTTTTGATGAGGATCAGCTAGAAGATGCCTTTATCAAGGCTTCCACACTGGCACAGGCATCTTTTGGTAATCCCCGTCTTTTTATTGAAAAATTACTCACCCCTGTACGGCACATTGAGATTCAGGTTGTAGCTGATAAATATGGTAATGTGTTTGCCTTTGATGAACGTGACTGCACCATCCAGCGCAACCATCAAAAACTCATTGAGATTACCCCTTCACCCTGGTCCAGGATGACACCTGAGCTCAGGGAAAAATTAAAAGAGTATGCTGTTCGTTTAATTGAGGCCGTGAACTATCACTCCCTGGCTACGGTAGAATTTCTTGTTGATCAGGAAGGAAATCCCTATCTTATCGAGGTAAATACCAGGCTCCAGGTTGAGCACGGCATAACTGAATGCCGCTATGGCGTTGATCTGGTAGAAGAGCAAATTGCCATTGCCTTTGGTTCTACCTTGCGTTTTAATAAAGAGACTACCATACCACTTCACCATGCCTTTCAAGTGCGCATCAATTGTGAAGATCCTCAGGATAATTTTTCCCCCAATGCCGGGCTCATTACCAGGTACCAGTCCCCTGGAGGACAGGGAATTCGTGTAGATTCCTGTATTAGCGTAGGATATAATTTTCCATCTCAATATGACTCAGCAGCATCTCTGCTCATTGCTTACGGCAAGAGTTGGCCCAAGGTTCTGGGAATTATGAACCGTGCTCTGCGCGAGTACATTATCGGTGGGGTCAAGACAACCATTCCTTTTCATCGCAACGTAATTAATCATCCGGATTTCAGAAAGGGCGAATTTGATACTTCATTTGTTCAAAAAAATCCTGATTTAATGGTTTACAGGGACAGAGAGCCTGAGGCGTTGCGCCTGTCCAGATTGATTGCTGAGATTTCTGCCAAGGGATACAATCCTTACGTACAGTTGGGAGAATATAGATCAATCCATGACAAACGGCTGGGCCGTTTTACCCCTGTTTTGCCGGAGATTGAGGAAAATCAATATGACTATCCTTATCCGCGCGGTGATAGGGACGCTGTTTTAGATTATATTCGTGATTCAGGTTATGTTCATTTCACTGACACAACCCCACGAGATATCACCCAGTCCAATAGTGGTAATAGATTTCGTCTGGCTGAGGACAGGCTTATAGGGCCTTATCTGGACAATTGCGGATTTTTTTCCATTGAAAATGGCGGTGGTGCTCATTTTCATGTGGCCATGCTGGCCAATATGACTTATCCTTTTACTGAAGCTGAGGAATGGAATCAATTTGCGCCCAGGACTTTGAAACAGATTTTGATTCGTTCGACTAATGTCCTGGGGTACAAACCTCAGCCCAGGAATTTGATGCGCCTTACTGGCGAGATGATTTGCGAGCACTATGATGTGATTCGTTGTTTTGATTTTTTGAATCATATTGAAAATATGCGTCCTTTTGCCGAGGTGGCTCTAAGTTCTAAAAAGAATATCTTTGAGCCGGCCATTTCACTGTCCTATGCGGAAGGGTTTGACGTGCCTCATTATATGGGCGTGGTGCAAGAGATTCTGGATATGGTAAAAGATGTAGCCGGTGTATCAAGCAGTAAAGCGCAGAAAATGATAATCCTGGGTCTGAAAGACATGGCCGGGGTCTGTCCTCCCGGGTTTATGCGTGAACTGGTTACGGCTCTTCGCAAGGAGTATCCAGAACTGGTTCTTCATTATCATCGTCACTATACAGATGGTCTTTTTGTGCCAGCAGTAGTAGAAGCAGCCAGGGCCGGAGCGCATATTGTAGATGTGGCTATTGGTCCTGCTGTGCGGTGGTATGGTCAGGGCGATGTCCTGGCTACAGCAGCTTATATGGAGGAACTGGGGCTGAAGGTTAATTTGAATAAGGAAATGATCAGAAAGGCCGCTTTTGTGCTTAAACAGATCATGCCTTATTATGACCGTTATACGGCTCCATATTTTCAGGGCATTGATTATGATGTGGTTGAACATGGTATGCCTGGCGGCGCTACATCTTCTTCCCAGGAAGGCGCGATGAAGCAGGGTTATATCCACCTTCTGCCCTATATGTTACGTTTTCTGGCTGGAACCAGAAAAATCGTCCGTTACCACGACGTAACGCCTGGTTCTCAAATCACCTGGAACACAGCGTTTCTGGCAGTTACAGGAGCGTATAAACGTGGAGGAGAAAAGGGCGTTCGTAAACTGTTGCGCGTTCTTGATAAAGTGATTTCGACTCCTGAAAACAAACTGGATGAAGAGACAAAACAGGCCAGGCTGGAGCTTTACCGGGAAAGTAACGATGCTTTTCGTGATCTTTTACTGGGTAAATTTGGGCGTTTGCCACTGGGTTTTCCACCTGATTGGGTTTATGAAAGCGCGTTTGGGGAGCATTGGGAGCAGGCTCTTCTGGAGAGAACAGAAAATTCACCTTTAGCCACTCTGGAGAATATTGATCTGGAGGCCGAGCGTAAGTCTCTGGCTGAACGTCTGGGTCGGGAACCAGCTGCTGAAGAATTTGTCATGTATTTAAACCATCCAGGAGATGCTTTAAAGACAATAGAGTTTAAACGCCAGTTTGGCGATCCCAACCGTGTGCCTCTGGACGTGTGGTTTGAAGGTTTAAAGCCAGGCGATTCCCTTGATTTTGATGATTCCAATGGTAAGCCTCATCACATGGTGATTCTGGATATATCCAACATGGATGTCAATGGAATGAGTGTGGTCAGGTATAGTCTGGACTCTGAGTTTTTTACCTATCAGGTCAAGGTTGGCGAAGCTACAGGTGGTGAACAGGCAGGTATTGAGATGGCTGATCCTGATAATCCATATCATGTAGGCAGCCCCAGCACAGGTGATTTGTGGGTCATGCATGTCAAGCCGGGAGATAGAGTAAAGAAAGGCGAGGAGTTGTTTAACATTTCTATTATGAAACAGGAAAAGGCTGTTCTTTCTCCTGTTGATGGCATAGTTAAGAGAGTGCTCAAGTTTGCTGACTATCAAGAGGATAAGAAAATGGTCCCGGTTAAAGAAGGGGAGCTTCTGGTTGAGCTTATGCCGATTCCTAATTTGTGTCCAACCTGTAAAGAACCGGTTGTGTTTGAGGAAGCCAGATATTGCCATCATTGTGGACAGAAAATTGCCTAAATGCTATTGACTAGTTAAAGCACTACGGGATAATAAAGCGACAATTTTGTAACAGTTAATCAGGTAGAGCCTTAGACGTGGAGGTTTGTCTCCCCACGTCTAAGGTCTTTTCTAATTTTTAATATTAAACCTAAAAATAATTAATTTTTGAAAAAGGAGATGGTAATGGCCAGAGGAGAAAACCAACAGGGTCAGTGCAAAACCAGGACGGCCAGAGATGTGGAAAAGATTAAACAAAAACTGGTTTTGACTGGTAAAGATATTAAAACCATTGGCGAAGAAGCGGAGCTATTGGTTGGCGGAAAAAATTATAATACTGCCATTATAAGTACTATCGAAGACATCAGGGCCCCCCAATTCAGAGCCATTTCCTCTTTAGCCTTCCATAAACTTCTGGATGAAACCAGAGTTAATGCTGCCACAATCAGGTCGGTTGTTGATAAAGAATATGATACCATTGACTGGAATGATGATGAAATAAACAAGGATCCGGAATATTTGAAAAAATTTGTAAGAGATACAGCCAGGAAAGTCAGAAAAGTAATAGTGGGGGAAGGAACTCAGATTCGCCTGCGTACTTTTATCAACAATGTTGTCGAAGGATTTGCTACCTCTCCTGAAGGAATTGATCAGTTAAGAAAGCGTTCTGTGCTGGTTCAGGTGGCTATACTTTCTGTTGACCTGCCTGAAGATGTTCAGGAGGCAGTGCGTCAGGCTTATCAGGAAATATGCAAGGAAGCTGGCCAGGAAAATGTCCCTGTTGCTGTTCGTTCTTCTGCTGCTGGTGAAGACAGCAGGAAGAAGGCCTTTGCCGGTCTCCAGGATACATATTTGAATATTGTTGGAGAAGATGCTGTTGTTGAGGCTTATCACTGGGATTGTGCCTCAGCCTATAATTTGCGCAGCATGACTTATCGAAGGGAAGCGATTTTAGATGCAGTAGCCAGAGCAGAAAGCACTGGAGATGATTCCATTGCTATTCAGGCCAAAAAGGAGTGGGCCATTGAAAATACTTCTTTGTCTGTGTGTATCATGCGCATGATTAATCCGGTTATTTCCGGTACTGCCTTTAGCGCTGATACTGCTACCGGATGCCGGGGCACTGACCGTAAAGATCTGGTCTCTATTGATGCCAGCTATGGTCTGGGTGAGGCTGTGGTTAGTGGTATGGTTACACCGGATAAGTTTTATGTTTTTCAGCGGGATGACGGTCAGGAAGTTGTGATCCGGTATATGGGTTATAAGGCCAAAAAAATTGTTTATGACGATAGTGGTGAGGGCACTAAAGTTGTTGATTTGCCTGATGAAGAGGCCTGTCGTTGGTCTTTGTCTCTTGCCCAGGCTGAAATGGTGGCCAAAGGTGTGAGAGCAATTAGCAGGGCCTATGGTGGCATGATTATGGATACAGAGTTTTGTATTGATAGCTCTGACCGTCTGTGGTTTGTGCAGGCCAGGCCAGAAACCAGGTGGAATGAAGAACTGGAAAAGCATCCGCATACTATTTTCATGCGCAGGATGGAAGTGGAGCCAAAAGCTCTGGAAAGCGCGGAGGTTATAGTAGAAGGCAATGGCGCATCCAGAGGAGCTGGTCAGGGAGTTGTGCGTTTTTTACGCTCTGCCCTTGAGCTTAATAAGATCGGCAAAGGAGATGTGCTGGCTGCTGAACGAACTGATCCTGATATGGTACCTGGTATGCGTATTGCTTCTGCCATTATTGCTGATGCAGGTGGAGATACCAGCCACGCAGCTATTACTTCAAGAGAGCTTGGCATTCCTGCTGTGATAGGGGTCAAGCGTCTGGAAATCTTACGCAATCTTGACGGCGAAGAAGTAACAGTGGATGGTTCAAGGGGTAAGGTATATCGCGGATTGATTCCTTTAATAGAGGTAGGTGGAGAGATTGATGTAAGCAAATTGCCAGCTACACGGACAAAAGTAGGGTTAATCCTGGCTGATGTTGGTCAGGCTTTATTTTTGTCCAGATTAAGAGAAGTGCCTGATTTTGAGGTTGGTTTGCTGCGGGCTGAATTCATGCTGGGCAATATTGGCGTGCATCCTATGGCTCTGGAAGCCTATGATAATGGTACTTTGCAGGTTCTGGTGGAAAAGAAATTAAAGGAAATGGAAAATGACCTCACCAAGATCATTAAGGATCAACTGGCAGATGGCGCTGTGACCCTGGATTTAAAATTAAGACAATATGTTGGTATTGTGACCGGTCTTGCTGACAGGGTTAAAGAATTGACCGAGCAGGAAGGGGCCAGAGGGACAGATGAAGTGTTGGCCCTGCATAGAAAGTTAAGAGAACTGGATCATAAATGGGATGAGCATCTTGAACTGGCAACCAAACGTCTGGATACTTTAAAGACTTCTACTGATTTACACGAGCATATAGCCATAATCATGGGTTATAGTGATGAATTATTACAACATAATGACGCTACTGCTAATTTTTCTGAAACTCAGGCAAGGCGTCAGGAGATTGAGTCCAGGATTAAAGAGATTGCAGAGCGTATAAAAGACAATCCGTTTGTTCAGAATGTCATGGAAAAAATTCGTTCCCTGAGAGCGGATGTGGCGAAGAAAGTAAGTCTTGAACAGGAAATGGAAGATGTGCGTAGCCTGCCCCAGAAGATTGCCGAAATTTTACATTTAAAAGGTTACCGCAGCGGAAAAGAGCTTTATGTGCAGACCCTGGCTCAGGGTCTGGCCCTGTTTGCCATGGCCTTTTATGGCAAACCAATTATTTACCGTACAACTGACTACAAGACCAATGAATATCGCAACCTTCTTGGTGGGTTGCTTTTTGAAGACTATGAAGACAACCCAATGCTTGGATATCGTGGAGTAGCCAGGGATGTGCATGACTGGGAACTGGAAGCCTTTAAGCTGGCGCGTGGGGCATTTGGTGGTAAAAACCTGCAATTGATGCTTCCTTTTGTGCGGACCCTGGAGCAGGCCAGGAGCATGAAACGTTATCTGGCCAATGTGCATAAATTACGTTCAGGAGAAGATGGGCTAAAACTTATTTTGATGTCAGAAATTCCAAGCAATGCCATTTTGGCCAAGGAATTCATCAAGGAGTTTGATGGATTTTCCATTGGGTCCAATGATATGACCCAGTTAGTGCTGGGAACTGATAGAGATAATGCCAGGCTCAGGCATATTTATGATGAAGAAGATCCAGCCGTTGTTTGGGCTATTTTAGTGACTATTTTTACCGGTCAGAAATTTGGCAAAAAAGTTGGCTTCTGTGGCCAGGGCGTATCCAACAGCAAGATAATCAGGGGATTGGTATGCATCGCTGGCATAGTCTCTGCTTCGGTTGTTCCAGATACCTATGCTCAGACCAAATATGATATTGCAGCTACAGAGAAGGAAAATGTGAAACCAAAGGAACTGGGTGCCTGGCTCAAAAAACAACATTTAGATAGGTTACATAATATAATGCGTGAAAATGGTTATGGACATATTCTAAAGAAGCATTCTACAGCTTCCGATCTGATGGATTGGTATGAGGGTGAACTGGCTAGATTGCATGAACAATTACATTCTAATCTTGGTTCTTCAAAAGAACATTTTTATCGTCAGGAACTGGAATCTTTTCGTTCTCTTTTCCATAAGCCAGTTATTTATGCCAATTGGGATTGGAATAGTACCGTAGTAGATGCCCTTCATCAGGCAGGATTTTCATCGTTTGAAGAGCAGGAAAAGGCTATGGAGGAACAGGCCAAAAAAGTCTGGTAAACCAGGGCGGCCTGAAGGCCGCCTTTTTATTGAAAGTTAGTAGAGGTGAATTATGAAAAATGAATATACAGCTGTAGTAATTCAGGATGGTGACTGGTGGGTTGGATGGATTGAAGAAGTGCCAGGTGTTAATTGCCAGGAGAAAACTTATAAGGAATTGAAAAAAAGTCTGATGGTAACATTAAAAGAAGCGCTAGAATTTAATCGTAAGGACGCGCTTGAGGCTGCTGGGGAAAGATATAGAGAAGAAAAAATTGCAGTATGATGAGAAAAGAGTTCCTTTAGTATTTGCGAAGACACGGCTGTGAATTACTGAGAGAAGGAGGAAATCACTCCTGGTGGCACAATCCTGTTCTCAAAAAAAGATCTGCGGTACCACGTTATTCCAATTAAATAGTAGCGTTATTAAAAATGAAAAACAAACTTTTATCTCAAATAAAAAATCCCCGGGATGTTTCTTCCCTTTCCCTGAGTGAACTGACTGAATTGGCCAAAGAGATCAGAGAACTGATAATAGAAGTAGTGGCCAAAAATGGAGGGCATCTGGCCCCGTCTTTAGGGATCGTGGAGTTGACCCTGGCTTTGCTTAAAGTTTTTGACCCTGATCATGATAAATTTGTCTGGGATGTGGGTCATCAGGCGTATGCCTATAAGATTTTGACAGGCCGAAAGGAGAATTTTCATACCCTGCGTTGCTTTGGCGGCATCAGTGGCTTTCCAAAGCTTTCAGAGAGTGAGTATGATCATTTTGGGGTGGGCCATTCCAGTACTTCTATTTCTGCTGCCCTGGGTATGGCTGTGGCCAGAGATATTTTAAGACAGACACATAAGGTTCTGGCCATTATAGGCGATGGTTCCATGACTGCGGGATTGGCTTATGAAGGGCTAAACCAGGCAGGTGATCTGGACAAGGATCTGGTGGTTATTCTCAATGATAATGAGATGTCCATTGCCAGAAATGTTGGCGCGTTGTCTTCATTTTTAAGCAGGAAGTTGTCATCTCGCTGGGTGATGAAGCTGAAAAAAGAAGTAGAAGCCTGGATGCGTCAGATCCCCAGAATTGGTGATGATTTAGTTCATTATGCCCGGCGTAGTGAAGAGTCTTTAAAGAGTTTGTTTACTCCTGGGATGTTGTTTGAAGCATTTAAGTTTAACTATTTAGGGCCTGTTGATGGACATGATCTGAAAAAAATGATTGAGTTTTTTGAGCAGGTAAAAGAACTGGATGGCCCACTTCTGGTTCATGTGCTGACCAAAAAAGGCAAGGGCTATATACCTGCTGAGAGCAATCCTACTTATTTTCATGGGGTTGGTAGTTTTGAGCCTGAGACAGGGTTGGCTAAGAAATTCACAGGTTCATCTTTACCCAGTTATACTGATGTATTTGGGGAGACTCTATGTTCATTGGCTGAAAAGGATGATCGCATTGTAGCTATTACTGCTGCCATGCCCGAAGGAACAGGGTTATCAAGGTTTGCCAGAAGATTTCCAGATAGATTTTTTGATGTTGGTATTTGTGAACAACACGCTGTGACTTTTGCTGCTGGACTGGCTAGCCAGGGATTCAAGCCTGTAGTAGCTATATACTCTACTTTTTTGCAGCGTTCTTATGACCAGATTGTGCATGATGTTTGTTTGCAGAATTTGCCAGTAACTTTTTGTCTTGATCGGGGTGGGATAGTGGGAGAGGATGGCCCGACTCACCATGGAGTTTTTGATCTGTCATATCTGCGCCATATTCCGAATATGATATTAATGGCTCCCAAAGATGAGGCAGAACTACAGGATTTACTTTATACAGCAATAAATTATCCAGGGCCTGCTGCCTTGCGTTATCCGCGCGGGGTAGGCGTGGGAGCCAGGTTAGCGGAAGCCAAAGAGGAGCTGCAGGAGATACCTCCTGGTATTGGCGAGTTATTATGCGATGGTTCTGGGGGGATTATTATAGCTATTGGTAGTCGAGTTTATCCTGCCCTGGAAGCAGCCCAGGAACTGAAAAAGGAAAAAGGTTTGCAGGTGGCAGTTTATAATGCCCGCTTTGTTAAACCTTTGCCAGAAAAGGATTTAAGGGAACTGGCACTCAGGTTTAATAAAATGTTACTGGTGGAAGAAAATGTTCTGGCTGGAGGGTTTAGTTCTGCGGTCCTGGAGTTTCTGGCTGACAATAATCTTTTATCAAAACTTGAGATTAAAAGAATTGGCCTGCCTGACAGATTTGTTGAGCATGGGCCGCAAAAGCTTTTGCGGCAGATGTTGGGTTTGGGAAAAGATGGGATTAAAAAGGCCATGCTGGATTTGTTGGATCAGGTAGATTGAATGGAGTCGCCTGCAGAAAGTAATATCCTGTTGAGCAGGTAAAAATTTATGAATTCAGGTTGTATGTGAAATAAGCGGAGGAGATGATGGATAAAAAAGTTGAAAATTTTTTGAATAAGATAAGAGAGCTTTATAATCAGATAGAAAATTTTGTTAATAAATATGATTTAAAGTATAAATATGACGACATTTCGCTATATGAAGAATACGCAGGTAAGTATTGGACTCAAGAGATGTATATTTCAAAAGATGGAGAATTTTTGTTTAAATTAAAACCAATAGGAGCCTATATAATAGGAGCTGATGGAAGAGTGGATATAATTGGCAAGTTTGATAGTAAGGTAATAATTTATTTAGAAAAATTATATAAAATGGAATTTGCAACTTCTACTGAGTCAGGAGATAAAAAGGAATGTGTCTCACCTTCTACTGTTTCACTCTATGATGGTTATGAAGGGCCAGGATGGTATTTTTCTGGTGATAGAAAAAAAATTTTACCACTTAATAATCAGAATATTTGTTCTGTTTTGGAGGAGATAAGTGAATTTAGATGTACTGGAGAAAATTAAAGGAAGTTATGATATATTTAGAAAAGCCTTTAGAGCAGCTAAAAGGGCAGATTTATACGAAAAAGTAGATACTTTAGATAAGAGTAAGGAAATAATAGATGATTTATTTATAGTAGAAATTTTTTCTTGCTTTGAACGGTTTTTACGTGATAAAATTTTGGATTATATTAATCTGGAATCTTGTAAGTTTGAAAAGAAAAAGATTATAGATTATTTAGAATATATGAGAATAGAAGATATTCTTGA
>OFDD01000079.1_pt1 | contig 14167 bp, 12 predicted proteins | sample 1520451 | NCBI WGS metagenome assembly OFDD01 (sample SAMEA3696446, study PRJEB22514) | metagenome | biome: water; feature: marine; material: hydrothermal vent | place: Pacific Ocean | collected 2014-08-12 | depth 1521 m
ATCGCTAAGTGATCCTGCAATCCAGGCAAGCCCTTCAGGCAGAAGGGTGATGAAAACAGCACCCATAATACTGCCCAGGACACTGCCCATACCTCCGATAATGATCATGGCCAGATAGGTTATGGATAGGCCTATGCTAAATTGTTCCGGAGTAATATACATGGAGTAGGTAGCCCATAAGCCTCCGGCCAGGCCGGCAAAAAAAGAGCTTACTCCAAAGGCCATGAGTTTATAGCCAAAAAGATTAATGCCCATAATTTCCGCAGACAAATAAAAGTCACGAATGGCCACAAAGGCCCGTCCTGGTTTGGTTCGCAGAAGGTTGGAAATCCCTAATGTTGTGAGCACTGCGAAGAAAAAAAGCAGGTAAAACATAGAGATGTCATTATCTATGTATAGCCCGAAGAGTTGGGGGGGATCCACGGCCATGCCGTTTGAGCCGCCTGTAACAGCATCCCAATGCAAAAAGATATATTCCAGGATAATCTGGGCTGCCAGGGTAGCAATGGCCAGGTAAATTCCTTTTAAGCGTAAGGAAGGTATTCCAAAGATCATGCCTATAACCGCTGTAATGAGTCCAGCCAGAGGTAGAGCAAGCCAGAACGAGAGGCCAAGTTGCATCAGATAACCAGTGGCATAGGCTCCCACGCCTATAAAAGCCCCATGTCCCAGAGAAATCTGCCCGCAGCAGCCTGTAAGAAGGTTTAAAGATACCGCTCCTATAACAGCAATAAAGATCAAGTTGAGGAGGGAAATAAGGTAAGTATCTAAAAAATATGGACTAAGACTTAGAGAAACAAGGAATAGGCCAAGACAGAATTTTTGAAATTTACTGGGAAAAATTTGGGCTTCCTGCGCATAGGAAGTAAAAAATAATCCACATTTGTTTGCTTTGCTCATTTATACTCGCTCCACTTCTTTGCTGCCAAATAGTCCATAGGGTTTGACCATCAGGATCAGGATTAGAATAATAAATGAAGCTACTTCTTTGAAACCTCCCAGATTTAAGAACTCTTTGGCCAGTCCTTCGCTTATATTTTCCAGAACGCCGATGATAAGCCCACCTAAGGCCGCGCCAAGAAGACTGTCCAGACCACCCAGAATGACCGCTGGAAATACCTTTAAGCCAAGGGTTCCTAACTGGGAGTTGATACCGTTAATATTGCCCAGAATAATCCCTCCAATGGAGGAGACTATACAGGCAATACACCAGGACAGGGCAAAAATGTTTTTGATGCCAATGCCCATGGACTGGGCTGCCTGTTGATCAAAGGCAGTGGCCCGCATGGCAATGCCCAGAGACGAAAATTTAAAAAACAGGGAAAAGATAGTAAACAGCAGGGCAGAAAGGACAAATGCGGCAATATATACCGGCGCTACAGGCAAGCCCAGCACCATAATCGGTTCATTGGGCAGTACCTGAGGATAGACCTTGATCTGCGTTCCCCAGATTACCTGAACAATAGCTTTTAAGACTGAAGACAGGCCAATAGTCACCATGATTACGCTGATGATTGGCTCTCCAATCAAAGGTCTTAAAATTAGTTTTTCTACACAAAGACCCAGCACAATGGAAAACACAAGAGTGAGTAGAAAAGACCAGATAAATGGGATTTGAGCCTGTACTGTTAGGGCAAAGCAGACATAGGCTCCAACCATGACCAATTCGCCCTGAGCAAAATTGACTACTTTGGTTGCCTTGTAAATAATGACAAATCCCAGGGCGACCAGAGAGTAAATACTGCCTACTACTAAACCATTAATGAAGAGTTGAAGATAATATTCCATCTTTTATACCTTAAACTGATTTAAGTTTTATTTGGCCAGAGAGTTCTCTTTTGCGTCCATCCTGATAGACTATTTCTGTCTTGAGCATGGTTTCATCAAGGGAGGTATAAAGAGCGTTAATCAGCGCCTGGTACCTTTCATAGACAAATTTTCTCCTGATTTTGCGTGTTCTGGTGAGTTCTCCATCATCTGCATCCAGTTCTTTAAATAAAAGTGCAAATCGTTTTATTCTGGTGTTTTCAGGCAAAGTAGCATTAATCTTGATCACTTCATCATAGACTAAGTCATAGACTTCATCCCTGGCTGATAAATCCTGATAAGTAGTATAAGTTATTAATTGGGATTCTGCCCAGCGGCCAACTATGGACATATCTATACAGATGATTGCCACAATAAAGTCTCGCCCTTCTCCCACAACCATTGCTTCTTTGATGTAAGGAGAAAATTTGAGTTTGTTTTCCAAAAATTGTGGGGAAAACCTGGTGCCATCTTTTAAATGCATTACGTCCTTCAGACGATCAATAACAACTAATTGTCCATTTTCTTTAAAATATCCTGCGTCTCCTGATTTGAGCCAACCATTTTCCAGAGTTTCTTCTGTGGCAGCCGGATTTTTATAATACCCCTTAAAGACCGCAGGGCTCCTGGATAAAATTTCTCCTTGCTCAGATATTTTTATCTCTGTTTCTGGAATTGGTTCACCAACTGTATCAAAATCAATATGTCCATCTTTGTGGATACAGGAAATACCTGAGATTTCAGTCTGACCGTAAATCTGTTTTAGATTGACGCCCATGGCATGGAAGAAGCGGAAAGTGTCAGGGCCAAGCGCAGCGCCACCTGTGGATGCCGACCTGATGCGGGAAAAACCAAGCCTATCCCTTAAAGCCCTGAAGAGACCGATATCCGCCAGTTTATAGAGCAGTTTGAGAGAAAAAGAAGGTTCTTTACCTGCAAAGAGGCAATCAGCATATTTATAACCAATGGGCAGAAATAGATTATATAAAAATCTTTTAAGAGGAGTTGTTTCCATTATCTTTACCTGGACAGAGGCTGCCAGGTTTTCCCAGACCCTGGGCGGGGAAAAGATGAGATGCGGGCCAATTTCACGGATGTTTTCCTGCACAGTGTCTGGCTCTTCCGGGAAATTGACACAGAACCCAAAGAGCAGGGCCGAGGCCGTTGCCATCATCTGTTCGCCCATCCAGGCAAGAGGCAAAAAAGAGACAAACTCGTCACTGTCATATTTGGGATCTACCTGGCCAAGGTTCCAGGCCATGGACAATAAATTTTTATGACTGAGCATGGCCAGCTTGGGACGGCCTGTAGTTCCGGATGTTGTGGCGATAAGACAGGTATCTTCCGGTGACAATTCTGCCACCCATCTGGCAAACTCATCTGCCCCTTCCTGGCCCATTTTCTGAATTTCACTAAATTCCATCAAACCTGGTTCCTGGTAAAAAGAAAGTCCCCTGGGATCGTGATAGACGATATATTTTAAGTGAGGCAGTTTATCGCGAATAGACAGAATCTTATCAACCTGTTCCTGGTCCTCAGCCACCACGATTTTGGTCTCAGAGAGTTCAAAGACATAGCAAATTTCATCTGCTGGTGCGTCCTGATAAAGACCCAATGCTATCCCGCCTAAAGATTGAATGGCAAGTTGGGCAAAAAGCCACTCAGGCCGGTTGTCGCCAATAAGAATAAGGATGTCTTCTCTGCCAAGCCCCAGCTTTTTGAGGCCAGCAGCAAATGTGGCTGTATGGTTTAGATATTCCTGCCAGGAAAAACTTTGCCAGATGCCCAGGTCTTTTTCCCGCAGGGCTGTACGATTTTGATATTTTTGAGCATTTTTTAGAAGCAGGGCAGGGAGAGTTGTATGGTAAGCTTTATTTGAGTCCATTGTTTGGTTACCTTCCCAGATAAAGACTTTCCTGTTCACCAAGATAAGCAGCAATAACTTTGGGATCCTGCTGCACTTCATCAGGTGTGCCTAAAGATAGAACCTGACCAAAATCAAGCACAACAACACGGTGAGAGATGTCCATGACCACGCCCATGTCGTGCTCAACCAATAAAATGGTCACTCCCCATTCTTCATTGATGTCCAGGATATATCTGGCCATATCTTCTGTTTCTTCCAGATTCATCCCGGCCATGGGCTCGTCCAGCAAAAGAAGCTTTGGCTCTGCTGCCAGTGCACGTCCTAGTTCAACTCTTTTCTGGACGCCGTAAGGAAGGCGACCTGCAATCTGATGTCGGTAAGGGGAGAGGTTTAAAAAATCGATTATTTCCTCTACACGATGACGGTGTTTAGTTTCCAATCTCCTTGCCCGTCCGAAGTAAAAGAGGGAAGGGAGGAGACCATAACCCAGGTGAAGATGTCGGCCTACCATCAGATTTTCCAGAACGCTCAAACCCTTGAAAAGGGCAATATTCTGGAAGGTGCGCGCCAGACCGAGTCCTGTTCGTTTATGAGCCGGAAGATTTAAAATGTTTTGACCATTTAGATTAATAGCCCCCCGGTCAGGATGATAACGGCCACTGATGCAATTTAGCATGCTGGTTTTACCTGCTCCGTTGGGGCCGATCAGGGAAACGATTTGGCCCTGCTCAATATTAAAACTAACACTTACCAGTGCAGCAAGACCACGAAAGGTTAAAGTAACTTTATCTACCTCTAAAAGGGGCATTATTCCCATTCTCCAACAAAATCTTCAGGTGTAACAAGACGATAACCATGCTTTTTCAATGCCTTTTTAACCTGGCATGGATCATCGGTTTTAATACGAAAAACCACCAGCCTTCTTGGGCCATGAAAAAAAGTGGCGGTAGAAACAATGCTGATGCCCATGTTGGCAATGATAGTTGACACTTCAGCGATAACTCCCGGTTTGTCCTCGACCTCGAAAGCGATCCTGGTTCCACCTTGTTTTAAACCCATTTCATCAACAAGCACTTCGAGCATGACTGAACGATTGATATAGCCCAGAAGTTTATTGTGATTGTTCACCACGGCCAGTCCAGGAAGATTTTTCTGATACATTAAATTGGCAGCTACTTCAATTTCTGTCTCAGGTGATACTGTTTCCAGGTCTGTGCGAATTATTTTTTTTACTGTTAATTTAGTAAGAAGATAGTTCATTTCGTATTTGTCCAGAGAACTGACCAGAGAAGGCAGGGCAGCGCGTGCATCCTCTTTACGGATATAGCCTACTAACTTATCCCCTTCTGTTACCATGAGCATCCAGAGCTTGTTTTCCTCCATGATTTTGTCCGCATCAAGCACAAGATCGTCTGGAGAGACTGTTGGCACCCTGGTGATCATCCTGAGTCCTACATACATTTTTATACCTCCTTCCCTTTTCGCCTTTTCCTTCAGCCCTTCTGATTTGAGAACAAAAAATTTATTTTGTTTAATTGATGAGTGTAAAAATAATTTGTGTTAGTGGCAGTTTTATGGCCGTGAACGGCAAAGAAAAAAAGGGACAGGAGGATTATATCAGAAAATTGGGAGTAAGTACTTCCAGCAGGCGACTGTCTCTGTATATACGGATGAAATTACCGCAAAAGTTCACGGATTCAGGCAAGAAGATTGAAAAGGGGTAGTTGTAAAAAGAAATTTTTGGTAAGCGACTTTTTAGATTGCTTCCAGCAGGCGTTTTTCCCCGTACAACAGATGATATTACCACAAAAATTTACGGATTCAGGACAAAAGTGCAGGAATGATGAAATAAGACGATAACAATGTTACGGTGTTTGCCTGAAGGAATAAATATTTTCAAATCCTGATATTATATGAGGTGTCCGTTCTTTCTGGACATTTAGTTTCTCCTTGAAACGTTGAAAATGTTCTTTAACAAATTGGCTTGAACCTAAAAAGACCCCTTCTGTAAAATATCGTGTTCTGTATCTTAAACGATCTGCTGCTGTAAATTTGAATTTTTTCTTGCGTTCTTGCCTGACAACTTTTTCATCTATGGCAGCACCTTTGGTGTTTTCAATGCAACCATGTTCATATACGTATTCCCGATACATGCGAAACCGCTCGGCTTCATTCTCAACATTATATTCTTTCAGGCCAAAATCCAGGGTAAGAAGGTTATCCCTGTTACCTGTTCTGGCAAAATAACCAAGAGATGACCAGCGATAATCTTCCGGTTTTTTAACGATGCCGGCTCTGATGGGATTTAGGTCAATATAGGCCAGACAATTGATTAAGGTATAGCCTTTTTCTACGATGACGCTTTTAAACCTGTCTGACCAGAAATAGCCTTTGCGACCGTAGGTTTTGTTGTAATACCAGGTAAATCTCTGTTTTAATTCCTTAATGAATTCAGATAGATTGGTCCATTTTTGTCTAAAATGGGGAATCTGGTCATGAGTCAGGACACGATCATCATTTTTGTAATAGATTTCAAATCTACGCATGACCTCCTGGTCTGGCATTTCATCTTCTGGATAGGTCTGGACAAGGAGATGGAAGTGATTGCCCATGATGCAGAAGCCGAGGATGTCAACAAAATACACGGATCCAAGGAATTTGAGGAGTTTGAGAAAAACTTCCTTGTCCGTGTCTGAAATTGGCAGGCCATCCAGAGCAGTTCTCGATATGACGTGATAGACAGCAGGCTGGTCAGTTACAAGCATTCTGGGAATACGGGGCATGACGATTACCTCCTTAAATTTTTCCAGATTTATGGACATTATTTGGCATGCAGGAGGATAATTATCAGGATAGAAAAAAATTGTCAAGATATTCTCCTGTCCCTATTTATTTGGGTTGCATCGCAGAGAAATGTATGATTAATTAGAAAAAATGATACTGAGGGAATGACGGAAAACTGGTAATGTCTAATAAAACTTTTTTTATTTTTTCACTGGCAGTAATAATTTGTCTGGCAGGAGGATGGGCATTGTTTTTTTATTTTTCTCCTGATTTTAATACCCATGATGCCCGTGTTAATTCAGAAGCAAATTTTACAGCGTTGCGTTTTCGGATTGAAAGAGGTGAGCCTTTTGCCCGTCAGCCTGAGCCTGAGCCTGAGCAGCCCCCTGAAGTAGAAGTTCAACATCAGCCGGGCAGGGATGAATCTCAGGAACCTGCTGACCGTTCTCTTCAAATACAAAGCAAGGTTCCAGAACTTAAGGATAAAATATTAACTCCTGATTTTATCGAGGATCTGGCAGAGACTATTTTTGAACATTATCTTCCTCAGGAGAAGAAGCTGACTCTTACTTTTAAACAGATAAACATGCGCTATGGCCTTTATTTTTACGGTTTAGACTATATGGGAGACGATGTTTTACAGATTAGAAGGGAGATTTTTGGTCATCTTTTGCGTCCGTTTATAATAGACAGATTGTCCCCTGTTGTGGCTGGCAACTTGACGAAGAAAATTGTCGATATTGCCAGTGGGAGGCCAAAAGAATTCACTCAGGGCAGTAAAAAGGTCTCTCGTACTTTGAAAAGGAGCGAGGTGGCTGAACTTTTGACTTTATTAGCACGCAAAGTCAGAGATATAAGTAATGTCTTTGTTGATTATGCCCAGAATAAAGAAGTAGATAAGCTGATGAAAGAGTACTTCCAGGCTGAAGAATTGTTAAAACAAGCCTATTTTCATTACTGGCAGTTAAAAGAGAAAGAGCACGGGCAAATGGAAGTGTTGGGTCGCAAGATTAAGCAAGGTATAGTTGAAAGGGAAAAGATAAAAGGGCAGATCAGGGCAGTATTAACTTCTTCCAGTGGACAGCGGGAAAGTAGCGAGGTGCTTTATATTGCCAAATGGATTTATCGTCGTATAAAGACAAACAAAAAGTCACGGGATGTCATAGAGGCGTTGGGCCAGGCAGGACTTGCCTGGGCCAGGCAACTGGAAAAGAAAGTTCAGGAAATGAGTGAGGAATAGTTTTGCCTTTTGCCTGTTGATTTTGCCTTTAACCGATTATTGGTTGAGTAGTTGGTGGCCCTGGCTGTTGAATAGTTTTACCTGCAAAAAATTAGTTTTTTCAGGCAAATTTTGTTAAACTAACAAACCAAATACGGAAGGAGGGTTTATGCAATATCCGGCCTGGGAAGATCTGGAACTGGGCGCGGCCATTACCACCCCTGGTAATGCTTCCAATCTAAAAACAGGTGACTGGCGTTCAAGCGTCCCTGTTCTGGATGAAGATAAATGCGTTAAGTGTGGCCTTTGTGCGGTTTATTGCCCGGAATTTTGTATTGCAGAGGATGAAGAAGGGTTTTACCGGCCTGATTTGTATTATTGTAAAGGATGCGGCATTTGTGCTGTTGAGTGCCCGAAAGAGGCCATTAAAATGCAAAGGGAGGGCGAATAAATGGGTAAGCGCATAGGAACTGAAGTCTCCATAGCTGTTGCTGAGGCAGTCAAGCTGGCTCGTGTTGACGTAATTTCAGCTTATCCCATCACTCCTCAGACTCATATCGTGGAAGACTTATCACAGATAGTAGCCAATGGTGAGCTGGAAGCTGCCTTTATTCCAGTGGAGTCAGAACATTCAGCCATGAGTGCTGCTGTAGGCGCGGCAGCTACAGGAGCAAGGGTTTATACTGCAACTTCAGCGCAGGGACTGGCCCTGATGCATGAAATTTTGTTTATTGCTTCCAGTCTGCGGCTGCCAATGGTAATGACTGTGGCTAACAGGTCGCTTTCCGGCCCTATTTCCATCTGGAATGATCATAGTGATATTATGGCTGAGCGTGATATTGGCTGGATACAGATTTTTGGAGAAAATGGTCAGGAAATATTTGATCTTACCATAGCGGCCTTCAGGATTGCTGAGGACAAAAGGGTGCTTTTGCCGGTGTGCGTGAATATGGACGGTTTTATTTTAACCCATATGATTGAGCCTATTGAAGTTCCTGACCAGGAATTGGTTGACAGGTTTTTGCCTCCGTTTGAGCCGGCCATGAAATTGGATCCGGCAAATCCTGTGACCATGGGGCCTGTTGGTGTGCCTGAAATTTATACTGAAGCTAAAAAGCAATGTGATGTGGCCCTGACTAATTCAAAACCTGTTATTGAGGAAGTTTTACAGCAGTGGGCTGAGATTTTTGGACGCAAGTATAGTTTGATCGAGAAAAATGGCACTGAAAGCGCAGAGACTGTCTTTGTAACTATGGGCTCTCTTGGTGAGACCGTGATGACAGCCATTGAAGAATTAAATGCAGAAGGTCAGAGTGTGGGCCAGGTGCGCATCCGTTTGTGGCGTCCTTTCCCAAAAGAAGAATTTAAACAGGCCATCAAGGGAGTTAAAAGGCTTATTGTGATTGATCGGGCGCTTTGTCCTGGTTCAACAAGCGGCCCGGTGGCAGCAGAGATCAAGGCCCTTCTTTATGAAGAGAGTGAAAAGCCGGAAGTCATCAATGTTATAGCTGGTCTTGGCGGAAGGGACGTAACCAGAAAAGACTTTAAGGCCATGCTGGATAAGGCTTTAAAGGGTGAATTTAAGGATGATTATACAATCTGGGGGGTGCGCAGTCATGCTGAGTAAAGAAGAAATCAAGTTTGAAAAGATTACGGCCAAAAATCTGCCCAGGGAATCTTTGATCAGTCCTGGTCACAGGGCCTGTCAGGGGTGCGGAGAGATTCTGGCTATGGGCATGGTTATGAAAGCAGCCGGTCCCAATACTATTGTTGCCAATGCCACTGGTTGTATGGAGATAGTCACTTCTCCTTTTCCTGAAACAGCCTGGCGTGTGCCCTGGCTCCATGTGGCCTTTGAAAATACCGCTGCTGTAGCGTCAGGGATCGAGGCAGCAATACAAATGCTTTATAAGAAGCAAAAAATCAAAGAAAAACCAAACATTATTGCCTTTGCCGGAGACGGGGCCACTGCTGATATTGGTCTGCAATCATTGTCCGGTGCATTGGAGAGAGGTCACAATTTTCTTTATGTCTGTTTAGACAATGAAGCATATATGAACACAGGCATTCAAAGATCAAGCTCAACCCCTTATGGGGCCATGACCACAACCTCTCCTCCAGGGAAGAAGAGCATAGGTCAATGCACCTGGAAAAAAAATGTGGCCATGATTGCGGCTGCCCACAATATTCCTTATGTGGCTACGGCTTCACCTGGTTATCATCTGGATTTAATGAACAAGGTACGTAAGGCCCTGGCTGTGGATGGGCCGGCTTATATTCAGATATTCTCACCCTGCCCCACTGGTTGGCGAAGCAAACCAGAACAGAGTATTACCCTGGCTAAACTGGCTGTGCAAACAGGAGTTTTTCCTTTGTTTGAAGTTGAATATGGCCGCTTTAAAATTACCCAGAAGACAAAAGAATTAAAGCCTGTTAAAGAATATTTGCAGCTTCAGCGCCGGTTCAGGCATCTTGGTGAAGATGACATTGCTTATATTCAGGAAAGGGTAAAGGCAGAGTTTGAACGGCTAAAGGCTCTAGCCAGTCTGGATGCTTAAAAAATCCCGCCTTTGGGCGGGATTTTTTTTATCTCCATTTCCCCTTATATCGGCGGGATTTTTTTGAAATAGGCAAAAAGGCTCTGGACAATCACAGACATTGGCCGGCCAAAATAGAATTCAAGCTCAAAGTCAGTAATATTAACCTTTTCCTTCAGGGTAAGGCGAAAACTGCGGTCATAGGCCACTGTCTCATTGATTTTTTGCAAGGCACTTTTCTGGTTTTCCTGAGTAAGATTTTCAATGAGACAGGCTGTATCAACTACAGAGCATTTTTTTTCATGCTCGGCAATCAGATCAGCCATGGCTGTTCCCTGTTTAATGAGCATGGAGCGGTTTAATCTCTTGTGGCCATAGACCTTTTCAAGGTCCCTGGTATCCCAGCACTTGAGTACACGGCACTGGAGGGGACGATATGCGTAAATAGTGCAGCTTTTGCTTAAGGGGTCATAATAGATACAGGCGTTATCTTTAGAAGTGACAGATCTGATCTTGATCAGTTCCTGGTTTAAGAGAATGATCTTGTTCTGGACATTGTCCCACACTGGTTCGCCTTGCCTGAAAAGGACAAGATCGGATTTTTTTATTTTCTGGCTCCTGACAAGGTCCAGGTCTTCCAGGTGAAGGCCAGGCCCACCTTTCAGGCAACAGGTCCCACATCTTTTGCATGAGTTTTGAGAAGTCATAATGTTTTATGTTTGCAAAAAGTGAATTTTTTCCATATGTTTAATTCGAAAAGTTGACTAACTCAGCTGTCGGAGTTTCGAAAGTTGAAAAATTCGAAATCCGAATATCGAAATCCGGAACCACAGCACCAACCGTTTTCAAAGTTGGTGCTGGGCACGGCAAATCCAAATTTTCTAATGTTCAAATGACCAAAACAGGGTTGATCCAGACAATTTTTGGCGATTAATGCCTTTGTCAGATCGTTTCCGGAAAATGGAATATTTTTTCGATATTGTTTTGTAATCTACTAAAAAGATTGAATATTTTTTGCAACTCAAAAAGTTGAATTATTGAGTTGGAGGTATAAATGAGTAACATTGTGATTAATATTGGCCCATTTTTTGCTTGCTTGCTTGCTTGCTTGCTTGCTTGCTTGCTTGCTTGCCTTTCAGGCTTTTTAAAGAAAATGTTGTAAAAAATCTATGCTTCAATGAGTCGCCTGTAAAAAGGAAATCTGTGCACGCGGGGACCGCTGGAGACAGGCAAACAGAACAATGATAGCGAGGTTGTGGCAGTTGTAGCTATTTGCAATAATTAGTTGTTCGCATGTCCCCGCTATCAGTAATTTAAGCGTTTTTACTTTTTGCAGGCGACTTCGTTACAGGATATTACGACTAGAGATACCTGAATTTTTAGAGTGTTTTTTTATCTATTTGAAGGAGGTAGGCAATGAATTTAAAAATTAAATATAAGGTATTTGTTTCCATGCTGATTATTTTTATGATATCTGTGATGATGGTGGTAGCAACATTTCTTGTGACATCGAAGCAGAGGAGTGATGGCTTGCTAATTAACCTTGCTGGCAGACAGAGGATGTTGACACAGAAGATGACAAAAGAGGCTCTTGCATTTATATATAAAAAACAGGTAGATGGACAAGTTAATAATGTATTATTATCAGACCTTAAAAAGACAATTAAACTTTTTGATATTACCTTAAATAGTCTGATCGATTCTGGACCTGCACCAATTACACTTAATCCTGATGGTACAACAAGATTGCTTCCACGTTCTTCTGGTGATGTACGTAATCAATTAAATAAAGTGAGAAAAATTTGGTTGCCATTTAAACAAAATATGGAAAAATTGATAAAATATCAAGATATTTCTGCTATAGAATATATAATGCACAATAATATTAACTTGTTAAAAACAATGAATAAGGCTGTTGGATTGATGCAAATAGAAGCAGAAAAAAAAGTTTCACAATTGATAAAGATTGAAATTGCTGGTTTGTTGTTTGGCGTGACAGTTATTTTGATTGTCTGGGTATTTATAAATAAATCAATCACCAATCCTCTTGAACAGCTTGTTGACTTTGCTTCGATGGTGGCCACTGGTAGTCTGGATGTTACCCTGTCAGGCCATTTTTCTGGAGAACTGGCCAATTTGAAGGAAGCAATCTGTACAATGGTAGCCAATTTAAAGGAACGCATAACAGACGCCACAAAATTAAGCGAGCGGAGCAAGGAAGAAGCCTTGAAGGCTAGGGAAGCTATGCAAAAAGCGGAAGAGGCTATGCGAGCAGAAGCTGCGCGTCGGGCTGCTCTGCAGAACGCTGCCACCGAACTGAAGAAGGTAGTGAAGGGACTTGTCTCTGTTTCTGAACGGCTTTTTACACAAACTGAACAGGTTGCCAGAGGCGCTTTGACCCAGAAGGAAAGGACAGAGCAGACTGCAACGGCCATGGAAGAGATGAACGCTACAGTGCTTGAGGTGGCCAGAAACGCGTCACAGGCAGCCGAAGAAACAGATCAGGCCAAAACCAGGGCTGAAAATGGCGCGGAGATTGTGAATCGTGCAGTGATGGCCATTAACAGGATTAATGAATTAACAGAAAAGTTGAAGACAGAGATGACCCAGCTCAAGGACAAGGCATCGGGAATATCTCAGGTGATGACAGTAATTTCAGACATAGCGGATCAGACCAACCTGCTGGCCCTTAACGCTGCCATAGAAGCAGCGCGTGCTGGTGAGGCAGGCCGGGGTTTTGCTGTGGTTGCGGATGAGGTGAGAAAGCTGGCAGAAAAGACAATGGATGCGACCAGGGAAGTTGGCAGTGCCATATCAGAGATACAGTCAGAAGTAGATAAGAATGTAAAAGAAATGAACAGTGTTGCTTCTTCTGTTGAAGAAGGGACACAACTGGCAGGAGAATCACATCAGGCCTTGCAGGAGATTGTAAAGCTGGTGGTGAGTGTAACGGATCAGGTAAGGGCCATAGCCACAGCATCTGAAGAGCAGTCAGCAGCGAGTGAAGAAATAAATCGTTCAGTGGAAGATATAAGGACCATTTCAGAAGAGACTGCCAGAGGAATGAAAGAGACAAAAGATGCGGTTGATACTCTGGTGCGTCTGGCAGAGGATTTGCGTGTTTTGACAGAAGAACTGGCTAAAGGATAAAAGCCAGGGGGTGTATTTATGAGTGAAGAAATAAAAAAACACGAAGTTGATTTATTGCAACTGGTAACTTTCAGGATTGGAGAAGAGGAATTTGGTGTGGATATCCTGCGGGTGCAGGAAATAATACGGATAATGGAAATTACGCGCGTTCCCAAATCACCTGATTTTGTGGAAGGCGTAATCAACCTGCGCGGCAAGGTAATTCCAATAATTGACCTGCGCAAACGATTTGGTCTGGAGGTTAAAGAATACGTCAAGCATACGCGCATTATTGTTATTGAAATTAGTAATATGATTGTTGGGTTTGTGGTGGACGCGGTATCTGAGGTTTTGCGCGTTCCAGCGGATACAGTTGAGCCGCCTCCACCAGCAGTGATGGGGGGTATAGATTCGGAATATATAAGTGGAGTTGGCAAGCTGGAAGATAGGTTGCTGATTTTACTTGATCTGGACAAACTTCTCAGCCAGGAGGAACAGGCAGAATTAGGTCAGGTATGATCTGGCGATTGACCTGAGGAAAGATATACGGATTCAGGTTGAGGACAAAAATCACCAGCTTAGATGAATTTTTTTAAGTCCCGCTTTTGCGGGACTTTTTTATTTGACTGAAAATTCAGGCTGTTTTATTCAAGACAGAAGGATATTGGAGGAGTTAATTATGACCAGGGAGAAGACAAAAATGGCGTTAAATTTTATTCGGGATATAATTGAAGATGATTTAAAAACTGGAAAACATGAAACCGTGATTACCCGTTTTCCGCCTGAACCCAACGGTTATTTACACATTGGCCATGCCAAATCTAT